>ERZ1292645.10-Hain-H14-02um-R2-10-length-125979-cov-33_pt1 | contig 125979 bp, 123 predicted proteins | sample MGYA00564401_ERZ1292645 | MGnify/ENA primary metagenome ERZ1292645 (study PRJEB36523, sample SAMEA6512644) | groundwater metagenome | collected 2019-01-09 | study: AquaDiva: Metagenomics assemblies of 32 groundwater samples | reverse complement strand
CCCCCAAGACGGGCCTCATCACGACGCTTCTCAAGCTCTTCAAGGATGTGCTTCATGATGTCTGTAAAATTGTGTTGAGTGTGGCTACGGTGAATCTCAGGCGTGAGCTTCCGTAGAGCGCGGCTGAGGGGTGTAATTCAATCCAGATCGTGCCAAGTTTTCGCGGTCGCTCGGATCGGATTTGTAAAATTGCAAAATTCACGGAAGCTGTTTGTCGGGCCAAAGGTACGCGCCCTGAGGGAAGCCAAGGGCTGGAAGCTGGAGGCTTGCGCCCTGCGCCTGGGCGTCTCGGTCAGCTACCTCTCGCAGATGGAGTCCAACCAGCGGCCGGTGACCTCGCGGGTGCTGATGGCCCTGGTCGAGACGTTCGAGATCCCGGCGGCGTTGCTCGACGCCGACGACGACCAGAGACTGATCGCCGACCTGCGGGAGGCCCTGGCCGACATCGGGCGCGGAGAGGCGCCGGTCGCGACCTCCGAATTGAGGCAGGCGGTCCAGCAGGCGCCGACCTTTGCACGGCGGCACCTGGAGCTGCACCGCGCCTATCGCCAGCTGGACGAGCGGTTGCGGCTGACCGAGGAGGCGGTGGCGCTGGATGAATCGGCGGTGGCCAGTTCGCTGCTGCCCTACGAAGAAGTCCGCGACTTCTTCCACTTCAAGAACAACTACCTCCACGATCTCGACGTCGCCGCCGAGGCTCTGGCCGAGGCCGCGATGGGGGAGGGCGGGCGCTTCGACGAAGCCGGCCTCGCGGCCCATCTGACGCAAGCCCTGGGCGTCACCGTCCAGCGGGGCGCGAGCGGCGACCTGATGCGCCGCTACGATCCGGTCACACGGACGCTGTGGTTGAACGCCGCACAGGCCGACGAGACCCGCACCTTCCAGATGGCGTTCCATCTGGTCTCCACGCAGCTGACCGAGCTGATCGAGCGCGAACTGCAGCGGGCCGGGCTCAAGAGCCGCGAAGCGGTGGACATCTGCCGTATCGGCCTGGGCAACTATGCGGCCGGCGCCTTCCTGATGCCCTATCGGCGTTTCGCCGCCGCCGCGCGGGGCGTGCGCCACGATATCGAGCAGTTGAGCCAGGCGTTCCATGTCAGCCTGGAACAGGTCAGCCACCGCCTCAGCACCCTGCAGCGTCCCGGCGAGCGCGGGGTGCCGATCTATTTCGTGCGGATGGACTACGCCGGCAACATCACCAAGCGCCACAGCGCCACCCGCTTCCGGTTCGCGCGGTTCGGCGGGACCTGTCCGCTGTGGAACGTCCACGAGGCGATCGCTTCGCCCGACCGTTTCCTGGTGCAGATCGCCGAGATGCCGGACGGCTCGCGCTATCTCTGCGTCGCGCGTAGCATCGTGAAGCGCTCGGGGGCCTACATGTCGCCGGACCGCCGCTATGTGCTGGGGTTCGGGTGCGAGCTGCAATATGCGAGCGAGCTGGTCTATGGCGCGGGCCTCGACCTGAAAGGGCCGCCGGCGCGGATCGGGGTCAGTTGCCGGATCTGTGAGCGCAACGACTGTTCTCAGCGCGCCTTCCCGCCGGTCGACCGGCGCTTGACCGTGCCGCTCAATGAGCGCGCCATCGTGCCGTTTTCGCTCGACCCGTCGCGCTGACGGGCTTCGTAATCAACTGATTGTAGAGCTTCAGGGAACGACAACTCTGTAGCATAGTGAGGTGGCTGCATGCGGGGCTGCCTTGGATATTCGGCTTTTCCTTAGCGAGCTGAAGAAACGAAACGTGGTCCGCGTGGCCGGCGTCTACACGGTCACGGCCTGGGGCGGCTTTCAAGTCGCCAAGACGATCCTTGAAACCCTCGACCTGCCCAAGTGGATATCTGCGCTCATCTTGATGCTGCTGGTCCTGGGGCTGCCGATCGTGCTGCTGCTGTCCTGGGCGTTCGAGCTCGCCCCCGACGGTTCGATCCGGCGCACCCGCGCCAGCGAGGGCGACGAGCCCAAGCGCCGGCTGAACTGGATGGATTGGGCGGCGCTGGCCGCGATCGTCGTGGTGGCCATCGTCTTCACGGCCACGACTTTGGGACTGGTCGGATCGTTGGGGCGCGACGGACCCGCGGGCCTGCAGATGGCGGCCTCGAACAAGTCGGTGGCGGTGCTGCCCTTCGCCAATTTCAGCAACGCCCAGGACGCGGAGTATTTCGCCGACGGCCTGACCGAAGAGGTGATCAACAGCCTGGCCCAGGTGCCGGACCTGAAGGTCGCAGGCCGGACCTCGGCCTTCTATTTCAAGGGCCGGAACGAGGACGTGCGCGAGATCGGCCGCAAGCTGAACGTCGCCCATGTGGTGGAGGGCAGCGTCCGGCGCTCGGGCAACCGGCTGCGGGTGACCTGCCAGCTGGTCAGCGTCAAGAACGGCTATCACCTGTGGTCGGAGACCTACGACCGCACGATGGACGACGCCTTCGCCATCCAGACCGAGATCGCCGACGGGGTCGCCGAGGCCCTGAAGGTGGAGCTGCACGCCGGGGGCGAGACGCGGCCGGCGCCCCGCGATCCTGAGGTCTATCGGCTGGAGGTCGTGGCCAAGGGGCAGCTGCGCCGCATGGGCAAGGCGCAGGTCCAATCGGCCCAGGCGATCTACAAGCGCCTGATCGAGATGGAGCCGGACAACGCCGAAGTGCACGCCGACTACGCCTACGCCACCGCCTACCTCGTGCAAAACCATCTGGAGGGCGACTTCCTGCCCTCGGTGCGCGACGCCCAGGCGCAGATCGCCAAGGCGCTGGAGTTGGATCCGAAATCCTCGTCGGCCTATGTCGCCAAGGGGATGCTCAATGCGATCCTGTTTATTCGGGAAGGGCGCCAGAGCGCCGAGATCGAGGCCGAGGCCGCCTATCGCCGCGCCGTCGAACTGGCCCCGCGCGATCCCGAGGCGCTCAGCCTGCTGGGCGACTTCATCTCCGGGCGCAAGCCGCAGGAGGCGGTGATCTATCTGCGCCGGGCGCTGGAGATCGACCCGCTGGACCGGATCGCCAACAACGCCCTGGCCGGGTCGCTGGTCGCCACCGACCACCTCGCCGAGGCTGAGCAGCGCTATCGCTCGAACGTCGAGCTGTTCCCCGACTTCGTGGATTCAAAGGAGCAGCTGGCCGATCTCCTGCTGCAGGAGGGAAAGCTGGATCAGTCGGCGATCTGGTACGAGAAGGCGGCCGCCCCCCATACCGATCCCGCGGCTTCGCTGGCGCTGGCCAACGTCTATTACAATCTCGGCCTGCTCCGTCAGGCCGAGGCGGTCCTGGACGCCTGGAAGACCCATCCGGTGGTCGGCGAGTTGACCACCGCGATCGAGATGGTTGTGGCGCGCGACTATCAGGGCCTGCTGTCGCTCTCGCAGGCAAAGATGACGGCGCCCGATCCCGATCCGGTCTGGCGCAGCGGAGTGATCATCGCGGCTGCGTCGAACGGCCAGTTCGACATCGCCCGCGAGCAGTTGCTGGTCGAGGCGCCGGACATGTTCAAGCCGACGCCGGTCGTCTCGCCCCGGCTTGCGAACGAGGCGGCGGGCGCGGCCTACATCATCGGAGAAACCGGCGACCGGGGGCAGGCGCGGCGGATACTCACCTCGTTGCTCGACGTCACACAACCGCGGCCTGGGCTACGCCAGAGCCACCCCCGGCGGATCGCGCGTCTCAAGGCCTATGTGATGCTGGGCGACAAGGATCGCGGCCTGGCCGAGCTTCGCGCTGCGATCGATGGCGGCTATCGCCAGCTCTACGACACCGACGGCTTCATGCGGCTCGACGACTATCCGATGCTGACGCCGCTGCGCGACGACCCACGGTTCAAGGGCATGATCGCCGAGGTCGAGGCCGACAACGCCCGCATGCGTCAGGCGCTGCTGTCGCAATCGGCGTCACCGGCGCGCTGAAGGCGCCGTCAGGCGCGCCAAATCTATGACCCGGCATGGTCGGTGGCGAAAAGAACTGGCGGCCCTGCGGCCAAAGGCTATTGAGGCATATTGCATACAGTCTCGACTCCGGGGGGAGCGTCCTCATTTTCAAGGTTTCAGGTTTTGGACCCGCGGCCGGAGTTTGGCCGGCGATCGCCGGTTGCGCCGTGCTTCTCTCGGCGACGTCGCCGGCCTTCGCCGCCGATGGCGTGCCGACGCCGCCCACCGCAGGCGTAAATTGGGATAAGGGCACGCCGGAATTCGTCAGCGCCGACGGCCAATTCAGCTTCCGGCTCAAGGGCCGGATGATGCTGGACGCCGCGACCACCAGCGGGTCGAGCTACCCGCTACGGAACCGCTCCGGCGATGAGCTCAGGACCCTGCGGCTGGGCTTCGACGGGATGGTCGGCGATCACCTCTACTACACCTTCGAAACCGACTTCGCCGGCGACAAGCCCGCGGTGAAGGGCGCCTACATCGCCTGGCGCACGCCCCACAGCGAGCTCACGGTCGGCAACCGGCTGAGCGAGCGGGGCGTCGAAGGCTCCAGCAGTTCCGACGGCACGCCGTTCATGGAGCGTAACGCCGTCGCCTCGGCCACCGCCCCGCTGAAGGGCTTCTACGGCCTGGGCGTGATCGGCAAGGTCTATGGCCGCGACTGGCACATCGCCGCTCAGGTCGCTGGTGATGATCCCGGCAATCGCGGCGTCGCCAGGGACACCGTCACCTACATGGTCCGTGGCCACTGGAACCCGATCAAGACCCGACAGGCTGCGGTCCATCTCGGCGCCTGGGGGTTCTACGAGAACTATCCTTCGGACCTAGCCAGCCTGTCGCGCACCACCACCTGGGCGGGGCACGTCAATGATCGGCTCCAGGTTCCGCTGGGGGCTCTGCGCGATCCGGTGGGTGGGATCGGCTATGGCCTGGAGCTGGGCGGCGTCGCCGGTCCGCGCTGGAGCTTCCTCGAGGTCGGGCGCCGCGAGATCGAGACCCGGACCGAGCATGTCGAGGTCGAGGCGCTGTCGGTCTCGGCCGGCTGGATGATCACCGGCGAGACGCCCTCCTATTCCCCGCGTGGCGGCACGCTCACCAAGGTTGCGCCCAAGTCTCCGCTGTCCAAGGGCGGGCTCGGCGCGCTGGAGATCGCGGTGCGCTACCAGCTGCTCGACAACACCGACGCGGCGACCGGCGGCAAGGGGCAGGAGGCCAGCGTCGGCCTCAACTGGCGCCTGGAGGAATGGATGCGGCTGATGGTCAATCTCAGCCACTGGGAGGTCGACCACAAGGTCGGCCGGTACGCCGGAAACGACACCGGCGAGAGCCTGGCCGGCCGCGTGCTGGTGTCGTTCTAGAGGCGGGGCTTCGCGCCCTACGCGTCATCCTCCGGTGAGCCGAAGGATGACGAGCGAGGCGGCCCTAGAGCTTGGTGGGGATCACCACCTGCAGGTTCTCGTAGCCCTTCACGAAGGAGGAGGGGACGCGCTTGGGCTCGGCCACCACCTGAATGGTCGGGAAGCGCTTGAGCACCTCTTCCCAGAGGATCTTGAGCTGCAGTTCGGCCAGGCGGTTGCCGACGCAGCGGTGGATGCCGAAGCCGAAGGAGAGGTGCTGGCGGGGCCGTTCACGGTCGATGAGGTAGGCGTTGGGGTTCTCGATCACCTCGTCGTCGCGGTTGCCCGAGACGTACCACATGATGACCTTGTCGCCCTTCTTGAGCTGCTTGCCGCCAAGCTCGGTGTCCTGGTTCACGGTCCGGCGCATGTGGGCCAGCGGGGTCTGCCAACGAATGGTCTCGGAGACCATCGACGGGATCAGCTCGGGATTGTCGCGCAGCTTTTGATACTGGTCGGGGTTCTGGTTCAGGGCGACGACCGAGCCGGTCATGGTGTTGCGGGTGGTGTCGTTGCCGCCGACGATCAGCAGGATCAGGTTTCCCAGATACTCCATGCGATCCATGTTCCGGGTGGCCTCGCCATGGGCCAGCATCGAGATCAGGTCGCCCTTGGGTTCGGCGTTGACCCGCTCGTTCCAGAGCCGCGTGAAGTAGTCCACGCACTCGAACAGCTCGGCCTGGCGTTCCTGTTCGACGATCTCGGGATCTTCCGAGCTGAACAGGCCCGAGTTCGGGCCGGCGGTGGCCACGTCAGACCAGCGGGTCAGCTTGCGGCGTTCTTCCCAGGGGAAGTCGAACAGGGTGGCCAGCATCTGGGTGGTCAGTTCGATCGAGACCTTGTCGACCCAGTCGAACTCTACGCCGATCGGCAGGCTGTCGAGCGTTTGGCAAATCCGCTCGCGGATCAGCGGCTCCAGCACGTGCAGGTTGGCCGGCGAGACGATCGGACTGACCGTCTTGCGCTGAACGTCGTGTTTGGGCGGGTCCATCGCGATGAACATCGGCATCACGAAGTCTTCCTTGGGATCGAAGATCGTGATCGCCGGTTCGGACGAGTAGATGTCGTGGCTGGTGTCCACGGTCATGATGTCGTTGTACTTGGTCACCGACCAGTAGGGGCCGTCCTCGTGGAGGCCTTCCGGATGGTAGTGGACCGGGTCTTCGGCGCGCAGGCGCTCGAAGTAGGGCCACATGGCGTCGGTCCGGAACAGCTCCGGATCGGCCACGTTTATCTCGTCCAGCGGCATGGCGTAGGCCTTTGCACGCGCCTCGGCCTTAAGATCGATCGCACCGTCGCTCATGACAATTTCCTCCGGATCCGGGGTCTTTGGGTGACCGCTGTTCACCTGACAATGGCGCCGTATGGGCTTCAGGGGAAGTTGCGGGTGTGCAACAGAAAATCTTAACTGACAAAGCGACCGGTCGTGCTTTATTCAGCTAGCGAACGTCTGTTTGAATTCCGGAGCGCCCATGTCGGCTGACATCCTCTTCAAGCCCTTTGATTTTAAGGGCCTGCACCTCAAGAACCGCATTGTCATGGCGCCCATGACCCGTTCGTTCTCGCCCGGCGGCGTGGCGAACGACGAGGTCGCCCAGTACTACAAGCGCCGCGCGGCGGCCGAGGTCGGCCTGATCGTGTCGGAAGGCACCGGCGTCGATCGCCCCGCCTCGCTCAATGACAAGGACGTCCCACGCTTCCACGGCGAGAAGGAACTCGCCGCCTGGAAGACGGTGATCGACGAGGTTCACGCCGCCGGCGGCGTGATGGCGCCCCAGCTGTGGCACGTGGGTAATGTCCGCACGCGCGACCCGGAATGGACCCCGCCCGGCCCCTATGACAGCCCGTCGGGCCTGTCGCGGCCCGACAAGGCCTTCGGCGCGCCGATGACCGACGAAGAGGTCGCCGACGCCATCCGCGCCTTCGCCGAAGCGGCGGGTAACGCCAAGAAGCTGGGCTTCGACGCCATCGAGCTGCACGGCGCCCATGGCTACCTGATCGACCAGTTCTTCTGGGAAGGCACCAATCTGCGTGAAGACGCCTATGGGGCCAAGGATCTGCCGGGCCGGGCGCGCTTCGCCGCCGACATCCTGAAGGCGGTGCGCCAGGAGGTCGGCCCCGACTATCCGGTGATCATCCGCATCAGCCAGTGGAAGCAGCAGGACTACGAGGTGAAGCTGGCCAACGATCCGAAGGCGCTGGAGGCTTGGCTCGGGACCCTGGTCGACGCCGGCGCCGACATCCTGCACTGCTCGCAGCGCCGGTTCTGGGAGCCGGAGTTCGAGGGCTCGGATCTCAACTTCGCCGGTTGGGCCAAGAAGCTGACCGGCGTGCCGACCATCACCGTGGGGTCGGTCGGCCTGTCGGGCGAGTTCATCGCCGCCTTCGCCGGAGAGGGCTCCAAGCCCGCCTCGCTGGAGGAACTGGAGCGTCGCCTGGACCGGGGCGATTTCGACCTGGTCGGGGTCGGCCGCGCCCTGCTGCAGGACCCCGAGTGGGTGCTGAAGATCCGCGACGGCCGGACCGAGGAGCTGAAGAGCTTCGAACGCGCCGCCTTGGGGACGCTGTACTAGGGTTCTAGTCCCCCTCAGTTGGCTTCGCCGCCAGCTCCCCCAGCGGGGGAGCATCTGCTCCTTAGATCCTCCCCCACTGGGGGAGGTGGCGCGCGCAGCGCGACGGAGGGGGAACTATCTAGGCGTTGAAGTTCAGCTTCAGCCCCGCGCGCGGCCAGGTGGTCTTGTAGAGCTTGCCGGTCGAGGACGCGGTGATCCAGGCGGTCATCATGTCCGATCCACCGAAGCAGATGTTGGTCACGATCAGGTCGGGCACCGGATAGTGCTCGGTCGTGCCCGAGGGATCGAAGGCGGTGATGCCGCCGTTCAGGATCGTCGCCACGCAGACCTTGCCGGAGGCCTCGACCGCCAGGCTGTCGAGGAACTGCACGCCGGGCAGGTTGGCGACCGAGCGGCCCGCGGCGAAGCCGGCCGCCGGCGCCAGGACGCCGGGCTCGATGACGTCGAACGCCCATAGCCGGCCAAGCTGGGTGTCGGCCAGATAGACCGTCTTCTCATCGGGCGAGAGCCCCACGCCGTTCGGCGAGATCAGGTGGTCGCGCTGGCGGCTGACGTGGCTGCCGTCGATCTTGGCGTAATAGAGCGCGCCGAACTTGCGGCCCTCGTTCGTGCCGCAGCCGTGGTCGGAGAACCAGAACCCGCCCTGCTTGTCGAACACCAGGTCGTTGGGGCCGACGAAGGGGCGGCCGTCGCAGGTCTCATAGAGGGTTTTCAGCTCGCCGGTGGCGAGGTCGAAGCGCTGGATGTAGCCGCCCGTGTGGGTGTCCGGCGTCGGGCCGGGAATGGTCAGGCCGTCCTGCTGGGGCCAGGTGAACGAGCCGCCGTTGTTGGTGATGTAGATCGCGCCGTCCGGGCCGATGGCCGCGCCGTTCGGGCCGCCGCCGGTCTCGACCACGGTCTCCTTGCGGCCGTCGGGATAGACGCGGGTCAGCCGCTGACCCTTGATCTCGGTGAGGATCACCGAGCCGTCGGCCATGGCGATCGGGCCTTCCGGAAACTCGAAGCCCTCGGCGACTAGCTGCATGTCCATGGTCGTTTCCTCGCGCGGTCACCGCACGGATCGGCGGCGTTCGAGGGCGACTATGACCGATCGGCGCGGCGGCGACAGCCGGAATTTAAACGGCCGTTCGCCTTCCGCGAGGGAAGGCCGCGGGCCTCAGCGGCGCTCCAGCACCCGGAAGGTGAAGGCGTATTCGTCGTCCTCGCCGGCGGGGTGTTCCTCGCGGCGAACCTCGGTCCAACGGCTTTCGTCGATGGGAGAGAGGACCACGTCGCCCTCGATCTCGGCGTCGACCTCGGTCAGGTAGAGCCGCTTGGCGCGGGGCAGGGCGAGTTCGAACAGCGAGGCGCCGCCGATCACGCAATATTCGTCGCGGCCGTCTTCCTCGGCCTGCTCGCGGGCGATGGAGACCGCCTCGGCGAACTCGTCGCAGACCACGGCCTGCTTGGGCTCGAACGAGCCGTCCTTGGACAGCACGATATTGGTGCGGCCGATCAGCGGCTTCTTGGGCAGGCTGTCCCAGGTCTTGCGACCCATGATCACCGGCTTGCCCATGGTCACGGCGCGGAAGATCGCCATGTCGGACTTCAGCCGCCAGGGCAGGCCGCCGTCCTTTCCGATGACGCCGTTGCGGGAGCGGGCGATGGGGCCGGCGGTGAGGATGGGTGAGCTCATGGCGTCGTCTTAGCAGCTTCTATCGGTGGTCGGCCAAGTCGATCACGACACGCAGGCCCGGGGCCGCATCTTCAAGCTCCAACGACCCGCCGTGCAGCTTGGCGCAGGCCGCGGCGATGGCCAGGCCCAGGCCCCCGCCGGGGGCTGAGCGGGCCGTATCGAGGCGCACGAAACGTTCGCGCACCCGGCCCCGGTGTTCTGCCGGAATGCCCGGGCCGGAATCGGCGACGACGATCCTCACCCGCCCCGGAGCTCGTTCGAGAATCAGCCGGATCACCGCTCCAGGACCGGCATAGAGGGCGGCGTTGTGCAGCAGGTTGCCCAGCGCCTGGCGCAGGATCAGCTCATGGGCGTTGACCACCACCGGCTCGGACGGGGTCGAGGTCATCAGGGTCTGCTCGGCGTCCTCGATCATCGGGGCGAACAACTCGCCGATCTCGCCGACCAGGGCGCTCAGATCGACCGGCGCCATCATCTCGCGCGACAGTCCGGCCTCGGCGCGGGCGATGTCCATCAGCGCCGAGAGGGTGGCCAGCGAGCGGTCGGCTTCGGCGTGGGCCAGTTCGATGTAATCGAGCCGGGTGCGCTCGTCGGCGCCGGGCTCCATGGCGCGGGCCAGGTCGGCGCGCATCCGGGTCAGCGGCGAGCGCAGGTCGTGGGCCAGGCTGTCGGTGACGGTGCGCATGCCGGTCATCAACTCCTCGATCCGGTCGAGCATGCCGTTCATGGCCTCGCCCAGACGGTCGAAGACGTCGCCCTTGGGGTGGATCTCGGTCCGTGCCGAGAGGTCGCCCTCGGCGATGCGGCCGGCGGTGGCGGCCAGGGTCTCCATCCGGCTGAGCAGCAGGCGATTGAGCCAAAGCGCGGCCAGCAGCACCAGCCCGACGCCGGCCACCAGCGCCACCCCGCCGCTGGCCACCAGGGCGCGCTGGAAGGCGATGCGCTCGCCGATGTCCTCATAGACGACCAGGGTGCCGCCGACCGACAGCGGCTGGACCAGAACCCGCCAGGGCGAATTGCGACCCTCATTGAGGATTTTGAGCTTGGCGGCGCCGGAGGAAGGCAATCGGTCGGCGTCCAACAGTCGCGCGCCGCCCAGGAGCCGGCCGTCTTTGGCGTAGAGCGCGTAGCGGAAGGCGCCGCCGGGATCGGTGCGTTCGCGCAGGTCCAGCGCCCGGGCGAGCGGGGCGACCCCTTCCTCGTGGGCGAAGGCGACGAAATAGTCCCGCGCGGCGGTGGCCACGGCCTGCTGGCGCTCAGCGATGATCTTCTCGCCGATCCGGTCGATCATCAGCAGGCCCACGGCCAGGGCCGAGATCGCCACCACGAGCATGACCAGGATCAGCGCGCCGGGCCGCAGTCTGGAGCGCACGGGCGTCATGGCTCCAGGGACAGCCGGTATCCGGTTCCGCGCAGGGTGTGCAGCAGGGGGTGGGGGAAGCCGTCGTCGATCTTCTTGCGCAGGCGGCTGATATGGGTGTCGACGACGCTGGTGTGCGGGTCGAAGCGGTAATCCCAGACCTGCTCCAGCAGCATGGTGCGGGTGACCACCCGGTCCTTGTGGCGCAGCAGGTATTCCAGCAGCTTGAACTCGCGCGGCAATAGGTCGAGCGGCCGCCCGGCGCGGCTGACCCGGCGCGCCAGCAGGTCGATGACGAGGTCGCCGCAGACAAGTTGGGTCTCGACCTCAGGCCCGGTCCGGCGGCGCAGCAGGTTTTCCAGCCGGGCGGACAGCTCCGAATAGCCGAAGGGCTTGGTGAGGTAGTCGTCGCCGCCGGCCCGCAGCCCCGTCACACGCTCGTCGAGATGGCTCAATGCGCTGAGGAACAGGATCGGTGTGGGGATGGAGGCCGCGCGCAGGGCCTTCACGACGCTCAAGCCATCCATTCCGGGGATCATCCGGTCCATGATGATGGCGTCGAAGTCGAGGCTGGAGGCGGCGTAGAAGCCGTCACGTCCATCGGACATGTGCTCGGCGGTGTAGCCCTCTTCGCGCAGTCCCTTGAGAATGTAGTCCGCCGTCTCGGCGTCGTCCTCGACTAGCAGGATGCGGCGGCTCATGGGGCCTTCCTAAACTCTGGGTCTGTCGAAGATGGGCCTCTTTCGGCTGTGATCCAAATGGCGATCGGACGGCCGTGGGAGGCCAGCCGTCCGATCCTTGCCGGCGTCGCGACTAGCCCTTGGCGACGCAGGCCTTCACGAAGGCGGCTTCCGTGCCGGTGTGGGTCTTCTGGCTCTTCCAGGATTGTTCGCAGGCGGCGTGCTTGGCGCCGGTGTCCATTTTCGCGGTCGCGGCCGGCTTCATGGCCGCGGGCTTGGCGGCGGGCGCAGGCGTGGCGGCGAAGGCGGCGGAACCCACAGCCAGGCTCAGAATGAGGGCGGCGGGGGCGATCAGATTACGCATCAGGCTCTCCATGTGTTCAACCGGTCCATGCCGGTGAACAGGAGAAGACCATCGCCGTCCTGCGGCTGCCGGTCGTTCAACTCGCAAATCTGTAAGGTTGGGGCGGGCGAGCAGTTCAGACCGCGATCGGGGCGGCGATCTTCTCGTGGGCCTTGTAGCCGCGGAGTTTGAAATCCTCGTACTCGAAGGCGAAGAGGTCGCCCCTGTCGGCGATCTCCATGGTCGGGAAGGGCAGGGGCTCGCGGCCGATCTGCTCTTTCGCCTGGTCCAGGTGGTTCAGATAGAGGTGAGCATCGCCGAGCGTATGGACGAATTCGCCAGGCTCAAGCCCCGTCACCTTGGCGACCATCATGGTCAGCAGGGCGTAGGAGGCGATGTTGAACGGCACGCCGAGGAACACGTCGGCTGAGCGCTGGTAGAGCTGGCAGGACAGCTTTCCGTCCGCCACGAAGAACTGGAACAGGCAGTGGCAGGGCGGCAGGGCCATGTCGTCGACGTCGGCCGGGTTCCAGGCCGAGACGATGTGGCGCCGTGAATTGGGCGTGGTCTTCAGGCTCTCGACTACACCCGCGATCTGGTCGATCACCCGGCCGTCCGGCGCGGTCCATGAGCGCCACTGCTTGCCGTAGACCGGGCCAAGTTCGCCGTCCGCATCAGCCCATTCGTCCCAGATGCTGACGCCGCGCTCCTGCAACCACTTCACATTGGTGTCGCCACGCAGGAACCACAGCAGTTCCAGGATGATCGACTTGCGGTGCAGTTTTTTGGTGGTGAGGAGCGGGAAGCCCTTGGCCAGGTCGAAGCGCATCTGGCGGCCGAACACGCCCAGCGTGCCGGTGCCGGTGCGGTCGCCGCGTTGCACGCCGTTGGCCAGGATGTCGGACAGCAGATTCAGATACTGGCGCTCGGGATGATCGGCCGGAGCGGTGGTCGTGCCTGCAATGTCGACGTGAGCGTTCATCGGGCGGCCGTTCTGCTGGTGCGCCTGATTCGTAACCCATCAGCCGCCGATTCGCTGCGGCCAATGGGGCGTCCGTTCGCCTCATCCACAGAAGTGATTCTCAGCCGGCGAAACCGCCTTCGTTCAGGAACGCCTGCTCGTTCGGCGTGGTGATGCGCCCCAGGCAGGGGTTGCGATGCGGGAAGCGCCCGAAGCGAACGATGATGTCGCGATGGAGTTCGGCCCAGCGCAGGGATTCGCCGTCGCCGGTCTCGTCCTTCAGGGTGGTGTAGAGGGTGATCGCGTAGTCCTGGTCGGGCAGGTCCTCCGAATGTTCGAAGGGCAGATAGAAGAACTGCCGCAGGTCGGCGTCCACGGCCCGGTCGTGACCGGCGGCGATGGCGCTGCGGGCGATCTGCCGGGCCTTGGGATCGGTGGCGAAGGCGTGGCCGGAGTTGCGGAAGAGATTGCGCGGAAATTGATCGAGCAGGATCAGCAGGGCGAGCGAGCCCTCGGCGCTCGCCGCCCAGCGGTCGTATTCGCCTCGCGCCGCAGCCAGGTGGACGGGTTCGAATTTCAGGGCGATCGACTGGTCGAATTTCGCGTTTTTGGTGAACCACTTCTCCGGTCCCGCGCCGCGCCAGAAGCCGATCACGTCCTGTGGTGTCGCCGCCATTTCGAACCCTCCGAGTCGAGGCGACTATGTCGGACGACGCCGCTTCGGGTTCAAGTCGCGTTTCTCGTAGCGGTTTTTACGGCGATATCGCCGCAGATCGCCGGCCTTCCCTTGACGTTCGCGCAAGATTCCCCTTCATAGCCCCGCCTTTGCTGCGGCGCCGTTGCGCGGAACCGTGGCTACCTTCGACTTCAGGAGAATGATCATGCGCGTCTACTATGACCGCGACGCCGACCTCGCCCGCATCCTGGACAAGAAGATCGCGATCGTAGGCTATGGCAGCCAAGGTCGCGCGCACGCGCTCAACCTTAAGGACTCCGGCGTCAAGGACGTCGTGGTAGCCCTTCGTCCGGGTTCGGCCACCGCCAAGAAGGTGGAAGCCGACGGCCTGAAAGTCATGACCGTCGCCGAGGCCTCGGCCTGGGCCGACGCCGTCATGGTGCTGGCGCCCGACGAATTGCAGCGCGGCATCTACAAGGATGAAATCGCGCCGAACATTAAGGACGGGGCGGCTCTGCTGTTCGCTCACGGCCTGAACGTTCACTTCAACCTGATCGAGCCCAAGGACAGCATCGACGTCCTGATGATCGCGCCGAAGGGCCCGGGTCACACCGTGCGCGGCGAGTATCAAAAGGGCGGCGGCGTGCCGTGCCTGATCGCCATCCACGCCAACCCGACCGGCAATGCGCTGGACTTCGGTCTGGCCTACGCCTCCGCCATCGGCGGCGGTCGTTCGGGCGTGATCGAAACCACCTTCCGTGAAGAGTGCGAAACCGACCTGTTCGGCGAGCAAGCCGTGCTCTGCGGCGGCCTGGTGGAACTGATCCGCGCCGGCTTCGAAACCCTGGTCGAAGCGGGCTACGCGCCCGAGATGGCCTATTTCGAGTGCCTGCACGAGGTGAAGCTGATCGTGGACCTGATCTACGAAGGCGGCATCGCCAACATGAACTACTCGATCTCCAACACCGCCGAGTACGGCGAGTACGTCACCGGCCCCCGCATCGTGACCGCCGACACCAAGGCGGAAATGAAGCGCGTGCTGGAAGACATTCAGTCGGGCCGTTTCGTGCGCGACTTCATGCTGGAGAACGAGGCTGGTCAGCCGAGCCTGAAGGCGACCCGTCGCCGCGCCAGCGAGCACGGCATCGAGGACGTCGGCGGCCGCCTGCGCGCCATGATGCCCTGGATCACCAAGAACAAGCTGGTCGACACCGCGCGCAACTAAGCGCGACTGCGATAGCTATCTGAGACGGCGAGGCCCGGGCGAAAGCCCGGGCCTTTTCGTTTGCGGTCAAATGAGTGGGCGTCCCGCGCCTGGCTTGATGGTCTTGCGGCGATTTGCGAAGGCCGGTGGGGTGATCCGATGGCGGGCGAGCGGCCTGGAAGCGACGCTCGCTGAGCTAGGCTCCGAGCCGGGTCACATAGCGCTGCGCCAGCACCCGGGTCGCGTCGATGCGCGCCTGGCCTGGCCTCATCAGCTCCATGTGCACATGATCGGTCATGCCGCCGGGATAACGGGCCTGCAGGCCATGGGCGCGGCCGATGGGCTGGCCGAGCCGCAGGGTGTCGCCAACCTCTACCGATGGGTCGACATAGAAGACCCGCGCGACATAGCCGATGGCCGGGTTGGTGATCTCGACGAACTTCAGGTTCGTGTCGTCGGCGTAGGCGAAGCCGATCTTGGTGACGAAGCCCGACACCGGCGCGACCACGTCCTGGCCGGCCTGCGCCATATAGTCGACGCCCTCGTGCGGGCGAGAGCCGCCGTCGCGGGAGGCGCCGAACGCGCCGTAGCCGTAGGCGTCGTGCGTGCGGGGAGCCTTGCCGGTCGGATTGGCGAAGTCCGGCGCGCCGTCGCCGTCGACGTCGACGCCCTCCCAGGTCAGGACCTTGACCGGCTCGGCCGGCGGCTGGAGCGTCAGTTCGAGGGGCAGGGGGGCGTGAGCGCTGGTGAACTTGACGTCGAGCTTGGCCGCCGCCGCCGCGCCGGCGTGCAACAGCACCGCCACGCCAAGCGCCGCGCCCAGGGTCGCAGAGGTTTGGACAAGCCATGTCCGGAGGGCGCGGGCGTCAGGCAGCGTCAGGGCTCGCATCATGCAGCGTTCAATCCATTTCCCGATTTCGGGCCGAGCGGACTTGCGCCGCCCTGGCCGTGCCGATTGGCGTTGATCCCCGAGGCGACAGATATGGAGGCAAGGGCGGAAAATGCGGATGTGACCGGTTGCCGCTGGTCGAGGTCACAGGTGTGTGAGGTCGGAAGACGCGCGCTTAAGGTGTGATAAAAGGATCGTCGCGCTGGTGACCAGCAAATTCGTACGAATGGCTGTTGTGTCATTCCAATAGTGCGAAATTGTGATCGTAAAAATGTCGAGATAGTCGACGTTATTCTGCGCTCATAGAGGGAAATTCTATAGTTTTGTTCCAGATTTTGAAAACTGTACGTCGCGACCGGGAAACCTTCCTCTGGGTCGGCTGATCGTCGTCTCCAACCGCGTGCAGCCGCCGGGCGACGCGTCCAGCGGGGCCGTGGGCGGTTTGGCGATGGCGCTCGCCGCGGCCCTGCGCGAGCACAGCGGGGTCTGGTTCGGCTGGAGCGGACAGACCATCGAGGAACACACCGGCCAGCTCTCGGTGCAACGGATCGGTGGGGTGACGGTCGCGACGATCGACCTCGAGCCCCAGGATCTCGATGAGTACTACAACGGCTACGCCAACAAGACCCTGTGGCCGCTGTTCCACTACCGCGTTGATCTAAGCGTCTATGAGCGCTCGTTCAGCGAGGGCTATGGCCGGGTCAACGCCCGGTTCGCCGACGCCCTGGCGCCGCTGATCCAGCCGGACGACATGGTCTGGGTCCACGACTACCACCTGATGCCGCTGGCCCAGGAGCTGCGGCGGCGCGGCGTGAAGAACCGGATCGGGTTTTTCCTGCACATCCCCTGGCCGGCGCGCCGCTTGTTGGCCACGCTTCCGAACCACCGCGACCTGGTTGAGGCGCTGTTCGACTACGACCTGCTGGGCTTCCAGACCGAGGACTCGGCCAGCGCCTTCGAGGACTATGTCACCGGCGAACTGGAAGGGAGCGTGACGCCCGATCGCCGCGCGCACGCCTTTGGCCGGACGGCCCAGGTCGGCGCCTTCCCGATCGGCCTGGACGTCGAAACCTTCGAGGCCGCGGCCCATGACGAGGTCGCCTTGGCCGAATATGAGCGGATGCACGCCAGCCTGAACGGCCGGGCGATGATCCTGGGCGTCGACCGGCTCGACTATTCCAAAGGGCTGGAAGAACGTTTCCTGGCCTATGAACAGGCGCTGCTGGACCACGAGGAGCTGCGCGAAAAGGTCTTCCTACTGCAGATCGCCACCCCGAGCCGCGAGGAGGTGGACGCCTATCAGGACATCCGCGCCCGGCTGGACGCGGTCACCGGCCGCATCAACGGCGCCTTCGCCACCGTGGACTGGGTGCCGATCCGCTATGTGAACCGGGCCTATCGCCGCGACGAATTGGCCGGCGTCTACCGCGCGGCGAAAATCGGGCTGGTGACGCCTTTGCGCGACGGGATGAACCTGGTCGCCAAGGAGTATGTCGCCGCCCAGGATCCGGAGGATCCCGGCGTCCTGGTGCTGTCGCAGTTCGCTGGGGCCAGCGAGCAGATGACCCAGGCGCTGATCGTCAATCCGTTCAACCGCGAGGAAGTCGCCGAGGCGATCGTCCGGGGGCTGGCCATGCCGAAATCCGAACGCATCGCCCGCTGGACCGAGCTGATGGCCGACCTGCGGCGCACCGACGTCACCGCCTGGCGCGACGCCTTCGTCAAGGCGCTGGCCAGCGACGCCGCTGGAACCGAACGCCTGGCGGGTTAGGGCGCCCTAGACCGGCCAGATCCCCTGGTGGAGGACGACCCGGTAGCCGTCCGGGTCCTCGAAGGTGACGCCCTCGCGGTCCCAATAGGGATTGAAGGAGGCCACCGGCCGGTGGCCGCGCCGTCCCATGACCCCGATCATCCGGCTCCAGGCCCTGGCGTTGGGCACATAGATGGCCAGCAGGTTGTCCTGGGTCGGCGCCCGTCCAGCGGCGTGCCCGCGCGCGGTGGTGAATTCCAGATGATAGGGCGCGCCCGGGAAGCCGAGGATGACGCCGTCGAAACCGTCGTGGTCGGCGAACCGGGTCAGTTCTGGAAAGCCGAGACCGTCGCGATAGAAGGCCACGACCTCCTCGAGCCGATCAGTGGGTCTGGCCACCCGCAGGATGCAGCCGGCGAGCGAGGGGGGCTGGAGGGTCATGATCGACATCGGCGTGCTCCCTAATTTGGAAAGTGAAAACTTTCTAAAATGCCACCCGCTTTTTGTAAATGCGGAGCTTTGCAAATTTTAATGGCCTCGCGGGTTATCGACGGAGCGCTCCCGGCGAGGCAGGGTGCGCCCATGTCCGAGACCCTGATTGCGCCGCACCCCCTCGACCACGCCGTCCGCCTGGAGCCCGTAGAGCCCGGCCTCTATCGCGGGGCGACAACGCCGGAATACTGGAACATGGCCGGGCCGTTCGGCGGGGCGACGGCCGCCATCATGCTGAAGGCCGTCCTCGACCATCCCGAGCGCCGTGGCCGGCCGGTGGCCCAGACGGTCAATTTCTGCGCCGCGGTGGCCGAGGGGCCGTTCGATGTGGCCGTCCGCCTGGTGCGCGACGGCCGCTCGACCCAGCACTGGCAGGTGGAGCTGTCGCAGGGCGGCAAGATCGCCACCACCTCCAGTGCGGTCACCGGCGCCGAGCGCGAGACCTGGACCCATACGCCCGGCGCGCCGCCGCAGGTCCCGCCGGCCGAGCAGACGCCGGTGCTGGACACCACCGGGCGCAACGGTTGGCGCGCGCGCTACGAGTTCCGTTATGTGCGCGGCGCGCCGATGCCAGGCGGCGGCAGCGCCGAAGCGCCGGCCTCGGCGGTGTCGCAGACCTGGATCCGCGACGAACCGCGCCGGCCCCTCGACTATGTCTCCCTGGCGGCGATCAGCGATTCGATCGTGGTGAAGATCCTGCAGGTGCGGGGCGACGTGCCGCCGGTCGCCACGGTGTCGCTCTCGACCTATTTCCTCGCCGATGAAGCCGCCCTGGCGCGGCAGGGATCACGCCCGGTGATGGGCGTCAGCGACGCGCGGGTGTTCCGTCACGGCTTCAACGACCAGAGCGCCGAGCTGTGGTCCGACGACGGGCAACTGCTGGCGGTCTCGAACCAGGTGGTCTGGTTCAAGGGCTAGAGCCAGGGCAGGGCTGCTTCTCCTCGGAAGATCGCCTCGGCCTCGGGGGTGTGCTTGGCGCCTTGGCGTGGGTGCAGCACCAGGGCGGGCAGCAGTTGCAGCGGCGCCTTGCCGGTCTTCAGCGCCCTGACCAGCACACGTTTCGCGGGTGCGTCAGCATGCGGGTGGACCGGGCGGATCTGGAACGACCCGGCCTTGGGCGCCAGCAGGGCCAGGATGTCGGCCAGCCGGTCGGCGCGATGGATGATGGTGATGGAGCCGCCTTCGCGAACCGCCTTCAGCAGGAAATTCGTCCAGACCGACAGGCCCCCGTCAGCCATCCAGGCCCCGTGCTTGGCGGGGGCCGGCGCGCGCAGGGCGCCCGGATCGTCGAAGAACGGCGGGTTGCTCATCGCCGCGTCGAAGGGGGGCAGATCCAGGGCGCGGAACGGTCGGCTCACATCGCCGTCCAGGATCTCGACTCGATCGGACAGTCCATTCAACTGAGCATTGTGGCGGCCGAGCGCGGCGGCGGTGAGGTCGCGCTCGACGCCCGTGAAGCTCGCCCCGGGCCTGCGAGCCGCCGCGGCCAGCAGGGCTCCGCCCGCGCCGCAGCCGGCCTCCAGCACCCGCGCGCCGGTCCCGGCGTCGCAGGCGGCGGCCAGCAGCGCGGCGTCCATGCCGGCGCGATAGCCGTCCTGGCCCTGGCGCAGGACGATCTTGCCGCCCAACAGGCGGTCCTCAGTGACGGGGTCGGTAAGCAAGGGGTGTGACGTGGGTTCCATTTGCGCCTAGAGACAGCCTAGCCCGCCTTGACCCTGGTCTATCCCGTGACCATTGTCGCCCGCAAACCACGGCCCTGTTCGCGGCCGTGCAACGCCTTGGAGTTTCGATAGCTTGGACGTCGTCAGCGCTGCGATCGCCCGCGAAAAACCCGTGTCGATCGACGGGCTGTTGGAGCTCGCACGGCCGGACATGGCCAAGGTCGACGCTCTGATCCGCGATCGGATGCAGAGCCCCGTATCGGTGATCCCGGCCCTGGCCGAACATCTGATCGGCGGATCGGCCAAACGCCTGCGCCCGCTGCTCACCATCGCCGCGGCCCGTGTCGCCGGCGCCCAGGACGACGCCTGCCTGAAGCTGGCGGCGGCGGTCGAGTTCATCCACACCGCCACCCTGTTGCACGACGACGTGGTCGACTCCTCCCAGCTGCGCCGCGGCAAGGTCGCCGCCCATCTGATCTGGGGCGCGCCGGCCAGCGTGCTGGTGGGCGATTTCCTGTTCGCCCGCGCCTTCGAACTGATGGTCGAGGCCGGCTCCATGCAGGCCCTGGAGATCCTGGCCCGCGCCAGCCGCGTGATCGCCGAGGGCGAGGTGCTGCAGCTGACCCGCGCCCACGACCTCAATCTCAGCCAGGACCTCTATCTGGAGATCATCAAGGCCAAGACCGCCGAGCTGTTCGCCGCCGCGGCCGAAGCCGGCGCGGTCTCGGCCGGGGCGAGTCCGGAACGCTGCAAGGCCCTGCGCAAGTACGGCCAGGACATAGGCCTGGCCTTCCAGCTGGTCGATGACGCCCTCGACTACAGCGGCACCAGCGCGACCCTGGGCAAGAACCCCGGCGACGACTTCCGCGAGGGCAAGGCGACCCTGCCGCTGCTGCTGGCCATCTCGCGCACCGGCGCGGCCGAAAAGGCGTTCTGGGACCGCACCGTAGGACGGCGCGAGCAGGACGAGAGCGACTTCGAGCGCACCCGCGAACTGATCGTCTCCACCGGCGCCGACGCCGAGACCCTGGACCTGGCCGCCGACTACGCGGCGACCGCCAAGGCGCAACTCGCCGAGTTCGGGACCAGCAACAGCTGGCGCCCGGCGCTGGAAGACCTGGCCGACTTCGCGGTCGGCCGTCAGGCTTAGAGCGCACCTCAACACCGCTCATCCCGGCGAAAGCCGGGACCCAGATCTCATCGGCCAGCGGTCAATCGGATCAGTTCTGAGCCTGTAGAGCCCGCATCTGAGCTTTTCCAGCCGGGTCCCGGCTTCGCCGGGATGAGCGGGGTGAGCGTAGCTAAGCCGCCGTCCACCCGCCGTCGACCGACAGGTTCGCGCCGGTCATCTGCTTGGCGGCGTCCGAGCAGAGGAACACCACCACGGCGGCGACTTCCTCGACGGTGACGAACTGCTTGGTCGGTTGGGCGGCCAGCAGCACGTCGTTGATCACCTGCTCGCGGCTCAGGTTGCGCGCCTTCATGGTGTCGGGGATCTGGCTCTCGACCAGCGGCGTCCAGACGTAGCCTGGGCTGATGCAGTTGACCGTGATCCCGTTGGTGGCCAGCTCCAGGGCGATGCTCTTGGTGAGGCCCGCGATGCCGTGCTTGGCCGCCACATAGGCCGACTTGAACGGCGAGCCGACCAGGGAGTGCGCCGAGGCCGTGGAGATGATCCGGCCCCAGCCGCGCGCCTTCATGCCGGGCACCGCGGCGTGGATGGCGTGGAAGGCCGACGACAGGTTGATGGCGATGATCTGATCCCACTTCTCGGTCGGGAAGCTCTCGACCGGCGAGACGAACTGGATGCCGGCGTTATTCACCAGCACGTCGACCGCGCCGAAGGTGGTTTCGGCCAGGGCGATCATCTCCGCGATCTGGTCGGGCTTGGTCATGTCGGCGCCGGAGTAGATCGCCTTGACGCCAAACTCGGCCTCGATGCCGGCGCGCTCCTTCTCGATGTCCTCGGGCTTGCCGAAGCCGTTGATGAGGACGTTGGCGCCCTCCTTGGCCAGGGCGCGGGCGATGGCCAGGCCGATGCCGCTGGTCGATCCGGTGACGACGGCGGACTTGGATTTAAGGCTCATGGGAAGCTCCTTCGGGATGTCGGGCGGGGGCGGGCGTAAGGCTCAGGGCTCGCCCTGTTCCAGGGCCTCGCGGCCGGGGTCGAAGACGGCCGTGGCGGCCGCCTGCTGATGGTCGGCGTACTGGCCAAGCTTGCGCCGGCACCTGGAGGCGTCGGCGAGCCCCGAGGACCAGTGGTCGAGCATGGTGTGGCGGGAGAACTCGAAGTCCTTGAAGCCGCCCTCGTAGGATTTGGCGCGGTAGATCAGCTGGACCACGCTCACCGCGCTCTCCCTGGAGAGCTCCTTGAGCAGGCCCACGCTCGGCTCGCTGGCCATCGGTTCGGGCAGGGCGGCGAGCAGGTCGCGCAGCGCCGCCTTCAAGCGGTGAATGCGTAGATTGGCGTCGGTGTTCAGCCGGGTGCGGCTGGAATAGCGGATATCCTTTTCGCGTTCGGCCGCCTCGCCCAGCGTGGTGGGCACCGGGCCGCGGGCGTTGAAGAGATCAACCTGGAAGATCATCAGGTCCTCGGCCGCCCCGGCGTCGAGCACGTATTCCAGCGGGGTGTTGGAGACCAGGCCGCCGTCCCAGTACCACTCGCCGTCGATCTCGACGGGCGGCAGGCCCGGCGGGAGCGCGCCGGAGGCCATGATGTGCTCAGGCCCGATCTTCTGATGCAGGTTGTCGAAATAGGCGAAGTTGCCGGTCTTGATGTGGACGGCGCCGACGCTCAGCCGGACCTCCTTGGCGTTGATCCGGTCGAAGTCGATCAGCCGCTCCAGCGTCCCGCGCAGGGGCGTGGTGTCGTAGTAGCTCAGCGCGCCGGGATCGCTCGTCGCGGGCAGCCATTGTGCGAGCATCGGGGGCGAGAGCAGCCGGGGCGAGAAGAAACCGGGTACGCCGCCGGCCACGGCCCAGCCGGCGCTGGCGTCGCTGATCGCCGCGCGGGTCTGCTCCATCATCGGCAGCGGCGAGGGCGTCCAGCCGGAGGTGACGAGCTCCCAGAACTCGCGCAGGCGCTCCACGCGGCGCTCGGGCGGGTTTCCGGCGATGATCGCGGCGTTCACCGCGCCGATGGAAATCCCCGCGACCCAGCTCGGGTCCAGTTCACCTTCGCGCAGGGCCTCATAGACCCCGGCTTGATAGGCGCCGAGCGCGCCGCCGCCCTGGAGGACCAGCACGCGGCGCGGTGGCGGAGCTTCCGGTTGGGCTTCAGGCGGCATGTGGCCCTATGGGCTGGCGAGGTGATCGGGGCTCATCTGCGCGCTCATATTGCGGCGCACAAAAGGCGGCCCGCAAGCCCCTGGCTTACGGCTGAATCAACAATCTGCAAGGAAGCGGCGGCAGAGACCCTAGCGGCGAAGCTCGTGCGACCAGGCCAGGCCCGTGACGGGCTGGAAGCCTTGGGCTTCCCAGAAGGCGCCGGCGGCTGGATCGCCCGCGTGGACCGTGATCAGGGCGGCGTTGTCGAAACCTTCCTGAGCCAGCGCCGCGACGATGGTGCGGGCGACGCCCGTTCGACGCGCCTGGGGCGACACGAACAGGCGGCGCATGCGCAGCGCGGGTTCCGCGGTCTCGGAGGGCTCGCGGGTGACCCCGCCTATGCCGACGAGCTCACCTCCCTGGTAGGCGGCCAGCAGGGCCTCGCCGTCGCCGGCGAAGCGCTGCGCGCCGCTGTTCCAGTCCTCGTCCAGTCGCTCGATGTGGCGATGGCCTTCGGCGGCCGCCGCCGTGCGCAGGCGTTCGAAGTCGCCCGGCAGCTCATCGATGATCCGGACGAGTTGGATCATCAGCCCGGGCTGATCATCTTCTCCGGGCGCACCAGGGCGTCGAACTCTTCGTTGGTGACATAGCCGCCGCCGACCGCTTCATCGCGCAGGGTGGTGCCGTTCTTATGGGCGGTCTTGGCGATCTTGGCGGCGTTGTCGTAGCCGATCTTGCCGTTCAAGGCGGTGACCAGCATCAGCGAGCGCTCGAGGGCGGCCTTGATGTTGTCCTCGCGGGCCTCGATGCCGACCACGCAGTTGTCGGTGAACGAGATCGAGGCGTCGGTCATCAGGCGGCACGATTGCAGGAAGTTGTAGGCCATCACGGGGTTGAAGACGTTCAGCTCGAAGTGGCCCGAGGCGCCGGCGAAGGTGATCGTGGCGTTGTTCCCGAACACCTGGGTGCAGACCATGGTCAGGGCCTCGCACTGGGTCGGGTTGACCTTGCCCGGCATGATCGAGGAGCCCGGCTCGTTCTCCGGCAGGGACAGTTCGCCCAGGCCCGAACGGGGGCCGGAGCCCAGGAAGCGGATGTCGTTGGCGATTTTGAACAGGCTGCCGGCCATGGTGTTGATCGCGCCGTGGCTGAAGACCATGGCGTCGTGGGCCGCCAGGGCCTCGAACTTGTTGGGCGCGGTGATGAAGGGCAGGCGGGTGATGTCGGCGATCTTCTTGGCGACCAGTTCGGCGAAGCCGACCGGAGCGTTCAGGCCGGTGCCGACGGCGGTGCCGCCCTGGGCCAGTTCATAGAGGCCGGCCAGGGTGTCCTTGATCCGGCGCACGCCGTTGGCGACCTGCTGCGAATAGCCCGAGAACTCCTGGCCCAGCGTCAGGGGCGTGGCGTCCTGGGTGTGGGTGCGGCCGATCTTGATGATGTGGTCGAAGGCCTTGACCTTGACCTTCAGGGCCGCGTGCAGGTGCTCCAGCGCCGGCATCAGCTCCTTGGCCACCTGTTCGGCGCAGGCGATGTGCATGGCCGTCGGATAGGTGTCGTTCGACGACTGGCTCATATTGACGTGGTCGTTCGGGTGGACCGGGCTCTTGGAGCCCATGACCCCGCCCAGCATCTCGATGGCGCGGTTCGAGATCACCTCGTTGGCGTTCATGTTCGACTGGGTGCCGGAGCCGGTCTGCCAGACCACCAGCGGGAAGTGGTCGTCGAGCTTGCCGTCGATGACTTCCTGGGCGGCGGCGATGATCGCCGCGCCGATCTTCGGGTCGAGCTTGCCGAGCTCCATATTGGCTTCGGCCGCGGCGCGCTTGACGATGCCCAGCGCCCGAACCACCGGCTTGGGCTGCTTTTCCCAGCCGATCTTGAAGTTGCCGATCGATCGCTGGGACTGTGCGCCCCAATAGACATTGGTCGCGACCTCGATGGGGCCGAAGGTGTCGGTTTCGGTGCGGGTCGCGGTCATGGTCAAGGGCTCCGATTGCTTCGCAGCGCCGGTTTAACGAACGGGCGCGAGACTGCAAGACGCGCACGGATTATGGAGCGTTATGGACGAGAGCTGGACCCATCATGGAAAGGTGCGCGCGCGGGAGGCCGAGGGCCTCTTCGAGATCGTCGTGGACGGCCTGACCACCCAGTCGAAATACTACAAGCCGCTGGTCTACGAGTTCTTCCGCAAGGCGTGGCGGGGCTCGCGCCCAGCCTGGGGCGAGTTCTCGGTCGACATCGTCATGGAGTATGTCGGCGATCCGCCCTGGATCGATCTCGACAATCTGGCCAAGGCGATCTTGGACGCCATCAAGGGCTACGCCTTCCACGACGACGCCCAGGTGGCGCGGTTGCTGGTCGAGCGGCGGGCCGGGGATCGTGAGCGCATCGTGGTCAGCGTCCGCAAGCTGTCGGACGCGCATTTGCTCCCAGCGCCCTACCAGCGCTGAAAACGAAAGCAGCCGCGCCGGAGACCGGCGCGGCTGCTTTCGCAAACTTCAAGTTTGCGACGCGGGTTCAGCGATATTGCTGAAGCCGCGTCGTGCGCAGACCTGCCAGACCATGGCGGTCGATCGACTTCTGCCAAGCGAGGAATTCCTCGTTGGTCAGGGAGTACCGTTCGCACGCCTCGTCCAGCGTGAGCAGTCCACCACGTACGGCGGCCACCACCTCGGCCTTGCGCCGGATCACCCACCGACCGGTATCAACCGGGGGCAGATCATTCAGCGTCAACGGCGCACCCGTGGGGCCAATGACGTAGGCCTCGCCGCGGCTGTTCGTGCGCGTCTGCTGTTGTTGCAACATGGCTTTACGCCTTTCCGACCATCACTGTTCGGGTCGAAGGTAGCGGAGGGGCCATAACAGCCGGTGAATCACGATAGTAAACAAAAGCTTATTCATGACCCCTCCGTGTACGATTTTGATACAGTCTAAGTTGTCACTCGATGTTAAGAGTGATTAACGTGAGGAATTACCTCTTAATATTGATTAGTTCTTCAAGCATCTGATCGGCTGTTGTGATGATCTTCGAAGAAGCCGAATAAGCTTTCTGGGTCGTAATCAGTCCCGTGAACTCTGCGGACAGGTCGACTGTCGAGGCTTCGAGGGTTCCGGCGGCGATTTGGCCTGCTCCGCCGACCCCAGCCTGCTTGATGACGAATTCGCCCGAGGGGATCGTCGCCTGATAGGCGTTACCGCTGACCGCCGCCAAACCGTCCGCATTCGCGAAAGTAGCGATGCCGATCTTGGCGATCTGGCGGACTTCGGAGTTGTCGAAGATGGCCGAGACGACGCCGTCTTCGCTGACCTCGACGCCGACCACGTTGCCGACGTTCGCGCCGTCGGAGTTCGACGAGTTCAGGGTCGACTGCGAGGCGTACTGCGTGACCTTGCTCCAATCGAGCTTAACGGCCGAGGCCTCGATGCCGAGGCTGTCGGCCCAACGCGGCGTCCCGGCGCCGCCTGAGGCGCCCAGGTTCAGTTGCGGCGCGGTGCCCGCGACGCCGAACAGGGTGGTGTTGGCGATGTCGAGCTGGCCGTCGGCCGTGAAGCGCACCATGCCCGAGCTGATCAGGCCGTTGGTCGAGCCTTGGATGTCGGACTTGGGAACGGCGTAGATTTCAGCGTGCCACTGGTTCGGCGGGGCGGCCGGGTCGCCGTCCTTCAGGAGGGCGACGGCGACCTTGTGGGTCGCGCCGACCGAGTCGATGACGTTCATCTCGAACGTGAAGTCAGGCTGGGTCGCCGTGGCCGGACGCGGGCTGATGTTCGCCCAGTCGGCCATGGTGCTGCCGTTGGGGATGTAGGCCGCTTCCCCCGACGAGATCGTCTGGGTCTTGTTGAGGTTGGCGTTGACGATGACGTTCTTGGTGGCGCTGACCGCCGCGCCCAGGTTCTTGACGTTGATGGAGTCCATCATGGCCAGGTCGGACGGGTTGGTGTTGAACGTCCCGTCCGACTGCACCGGCCAGCCCTGCAGGTAGAGCTTGGCGTCGTTGACCAGGAAACCGTCGGCGTCGACGCTGAACGAGCCCGAACGGGTGAACACCCGCTGGTCGGCGGAGGTGAGGCCCGCGCCCTTGTTGGCGACGATGAAGAAGCCGTCGCCGGAGATGCCGAGGTCGGTCGGCGAGGTGGCGCTCTGGATCAGGCCTTGCTGGCTCACGAACTGGCGGGTCACCGCCTGCACGCCGCCGGCCGAATAGCGGCCCTTGACCGCCTGGGACGTCACCACGTTGGCGAAGTTCACCTGGTTGCGCTTGTAGGCGACGGTGTTGACGTTGGCGATGTTGTCGGAGATCGCCGCCAGGGCCGAGGAGTTCGAGATCAGCCCCGAAACGCCGGCAAGCATTGCGCTGTTGATGCTCATGGGTGTGTGCCTTCTTTCGTTATTCTGTCAGGAAGCGGCGCGCTCAGGCGGCCTGCTCGGGAGTTTCGGGCGTGGGCGGAACGGGCGCCGGTTCCTTGACCGGGTCGGAGATGGCCGTGACCTTCTCCCAGCCGACCTTGACGCCGTTGATGGTGATCAGGGTCTTGCCGTCGACCTGCTCGACGCCGGTGACGATCCCCTTCACGAAGTTGGTGACCGGCACGGTGGCCCCGGCCGAGTCCTTGGCGGTGATCCGCAGGGTGTAGGTGCCGCCGTTGGGCAGTTGCTGGTCGGTGCGGTCCTTGCCGTTCCAGGTGAAGCTGTGGTCGCCAGCCTTGTTCTCGGTGGGCTTGACCACCTGCACGACCTTGCCGAACTCGTTGAGCACCTCGACGGTGACGTCGGTGGCCTCGCGGTCCAGCGAGTAGCTCCACTCGGCCTTGCCGGCCGTGAGCTTGGCGTCGCTGTTGAGGGCGCGGACCTCGCGGCCGAGCAGGCTGACGGAGGTCTGGATGCCCGAGCCGGTGTTGGTGACCAGCTTTTCCAGCAGATCGTTGGTCAGCAGTTGCTGCTCAACGCCGGTCATCTGGACCAGCTGCTGGGTGAATTGGGTGGAGTCCATCGGCGACAGCGGATCCTGGTTTTTGATCTGCGCCGTCAGCAGGCTCATGAAGGTCTCGTAGCTGTCGGCCATGCGCGTGCGGCCGCCAGCGGCAGCTCCGCCTGCTGCGGCTCCGCCTGCGGCGCCTGCGCCGGCTGTGGGATCGATGGCCATGTCTGCCCCCCTAGATCCGAACGTCGACGCCGGTGGTCGACCGGCGTCCGTAATTGAGCGCCAGCGAGCTGGCGGATTCGACGGCTTCACCGGCCGTGCCGAGCACCGCTTGGAAGGCGCGCCCGCGCCAGGCCGCGCCGTCGTTCTGTTGTTGCTGGGCCGCGCCGCGGCCGTCGCCCCGGTCGCCGGCCACGTCGAAGGACAGGCCGCCGGAGAGGTCGAAGCCCGCCTGTTCCAGCGCCCGCTGCAGCTCGTTAGAGCGCGCGCGCAGCTCGGCTGCGGCCTGCGGGCTTTCGAAGGACATAGCCGCGGTCATCTTGCCGCTGGCGGCGATCTCGACGGAGACGCTGACCCGGCCGAGCCCGGCGGGGTTCAGCTCGACGTCGAACTTGGTGGACTGACCGTCGAGCTTTTTTGAAATCTGCGCCGTCAGGTGGGCGACGGTCTCCGGCGTGGCCTTGACGGGCGCCGCGTGGGCGGCCGGCGCGGCCGCATGGGTCGCGGCGGCGGGCGCCGGAGCCTGGAAGTCGGGGGCGTCGGTGGCGGCCTTGGCGTCGCGCGGCGCGGCGGGAGCGGCGGTCTCGGTCTCGACGCTGGAGGCTGCTTCGCCCGACGCCGAGGCGTTGGCGACCGCGGTCACGGCGCTCGGCAGGGCGGCGTCGTCGGCCGGGGCGACCGGCGCGGCGGCCTGACCGGCCGTGCGGCGGGCCAGGTCGGCGGACTTGGCGTTGCGCGGGGCGCCATGCGGCGCAGCCGGCTCGGCCTCAGCTGCGGGCTCGGCGGCGACGGTTTCGGCCTGGGCCATGACCTGAGCGGCCACGGGCGCGGTGGTCGGCGCCGGGGGCGGGGTCTGGGCGATCGGTTGCGGAGCGGCGGCCTGCGGGGCCGTTGCGACGGGGCTCTTCGCAGGGGTCTTGGTGTCGGGCGCCGTGGCGGCGGTCGGAACGGCGAGGTCGGGGTCCGTCGCGGCGGCCGCTGTCGCGGTCTGCGCATCGGCCGTGGCGAGGGCGCTCGGGTCAACCTTCGGGGCGGGCAGGTCGCTCGCCTCGGCCGTCGCCTGGGGGGCGAGCGGCGTGACGGCCGGACCTGGCGGAACGAACGCAATGGCCGGCGCGGGGGGCGAGCCGCCGGCGGCTTCACCTTCCGAGGCCGTCGACGCCGCGGCGTTGGCCGCGGCCTGAGCGATCTGGGGCGCCGGCGCGGCCAGCATCGCCGCCAGCACCTGGGCCTCGGTGGAAAGGGTGGGCGTGCTCTGGGCGTCGGCCAGGCCGGTCTGGGTCTTGGCGGCGTCCTCGTCCGAGACCTGTCCGTCGCCGAACAGGCCGGCTCCAGCGGCGAGATCTCCGGGCTCGCCGAAGAACGCGGCCAACAGCGCCTCGAAACCCGCCATGGGTCCCTGGGCGGCGTTCGCGGTCGAGTTCCCGGCGATCGGGCTCGTCATCGGCAAGTTGAAGATTGGCGCTGTCATGGCTTCCAGATGGTCGGGCCCGCTGTCTTCAGGGGGCCGTCTCGAGGGAGCGCTTCTGCGCCGCTACATTCGGCAGGGTCAGAGCAACCTTCGCGCCACATGGAATATGTGGATCTATCTATTTGAAAAATAACGATAGTGATCGTTGGTGTGCGGATCGTGTCGGCAGGCTCCGAGGCGTTTTTTGCCGAGCCGAAGCGGGGCGATAGGTCGTCCCTGCCGGTCTGACGACCCACCCGCGCCGACAGCCGTGACCCGCGGCGAGGGATCTGGCGCCGGTCTTGCGCCGTGGTTTGCGAGATCAACTGGCCCCCAAAAGGGACTGCATTGAAAAGCTTGGACTTTCCAGAGCCCCTCGCGCGGGCGTTCACCAACTTCTCGGCAGATTTCGCCGGGTCGCGCGACAGGCTTTGCCGAGCGGAGGGTAAACTGTGTCACTGACGGCAACACTCAAGACGGCGGCGTCGGGGCTCAATGCGGCCCAGGTGAACCTCCGCGCGACGTCGGACAACATCGCCAACGTCAACACCCCGGGCTACGTCCGCAAGAAGGTGGTGCAGGCGCCGCTGGTCGTCGGCGGTCAGGGCATGGGCGTCAACGTCGAGGGCGTCAAACGCGTCACCGACCAGTACCTGCAATTCGCGACCCTGACGGCGTCCTCGGACGCCAGCCGTTGGAGCGCGGTCTCCCAGTATCTCGACAACGCCCAGAGCCTGTTCGGCAATCCGTCCAGCGACGGCTTCTACTTCTCGCAGCTGGATAACATCTTCTCGGCGTTCGCGGCCGCGGCCGATGATCCCTCCTCGAGCCTGCTGCGCAGCCAAGCGATGGGCAATGTCGAGGACTTCCTCGCCGACTCCGCGCGGATCAATGCGCAGTTCGGCGAGCTGGGGGGGACGGTGGACGCCCGGATTTCGGCCAATGTCGAGCGTAGCAACGATCTGCTGCGCCAGATCAATCAGCTCAATTCCGACATCAGCCGCGCCAAGCTCACCAATGGTGACGCCTCCGGCTCGGAGAACATCCAGAGCCAGCTGGTCGACGAGCTGGCGACCCTGATGAACGTCCAGGTCGCGCTGAAGCCTCATGGCGGGGTGACGATCCGTTCCGTCGAGGGGCTGCTGCTGTCCGGCGACGGCAAGTCGGCGACGCTCAGCTACAATCGCACCAACCCGACCAAGGGCTATATCGCCGTCGAACCTGAAGGTGGGACGGGCTACGCCCAACCGATCCAGATCACCGGCGGCGAGATCCGCGGCCTGATGGATCTGCGCGACACCACCTTGCCCGGCATGGCCGATCAGCTCGGCGAGTTCGTCTCGCGCGCGGCCGAGCAGCTCAATGCGGCCCATAACAAGACCACGGCGTCGCCGGCTCCGAACGTCCTCTCCGGCCGCAACACCGGGCTCGACCTGCCGACAGCCGTCGGCGGGTTCACCGGCAAGACCACGATCGCCGTCGTCGGCACGGCGGGCGCCGCCAACGGGGTCGTCCAGCACAAGGTCGAGATCGACTTCGACACGATGACCATGACGCCGGGCGGCGCGTTCACCTCGGGCAATTTCCTGGCCGACCTGAACACCGCGCTGGGCGGCAATGCGACGGCCAGCTTCGTCAATGGCGCGCTCAGCATCCAGGGCGCGGCCGGGACCGGCGTGGCGATCGACGAGGGTACGTCGACCAAGGCCGGGCGCGGCTTCTCGCACTTCTTCGGCCTGAACGACCTGATCAAGTCCGATGGGATGATCAGCTACGAGACCGGCCTGAAGACGACCGATCCGCACGGCTTCACCCCCGGCGACACGATCAGCTTCCGGCTGGCCCAGGCCGACGGCAAGCCGATCCGCGATCTGCAGATCACCGTGCCGGCGGGCGCGAACATGAGCGATCTGCTGGCCTCGTTGAACGACCCGACCACCGGCGCGGGGCTCTATGGGCAGTTCTCGCTCGACGCCAAGGGCGCGCTGACCTTCGCGGGTTCGCCGCCGGCCAACGCCACCTTGTCGGTGACGCAGGACCTGACCCAGCGCGGGGCCGGCGGCCCCTCGATGAGCCAGCTGTTCGGCCTCGGCACGATCGAGCGCAACTCGCGGGCGGGGAAGTTCAAGGTCGACCCGGCCCTGCAACAGAACCCGATGAAGTTGGGTCTGGGCACCCTCGATCTCAGCGTGGCGGCGGGTAAGCCCGCCATCACCGCGGGCGACGGGCGCGGCGCGCGGCTGCTGGCCGCGGCGGGCGATGTCGTGACCAACTTCTCGGCCGCTGGCGAACTGGGCGCGGTGACCATGAACCTGACCCGCTACGCCTCGGAGTTCGGCGGCTCGGTCGGTCGCCAGGCCCAGGCGGCGGAAACCCGCAAGAGCGCCGCCGAGGCGGTCGCCAACGAAGCCAACGCCCGACGGCAGTCGGTCGAGGGTGTGAACGTCGACGAGGAACTCGTCATGATGACCACGTATCAACAGGCCTTCAACGCTTCCGCCCGCATGATCCAAGCGGCCAAGGAACTGTTCGACGTCCTGACGAACATGATTTAGCGGAGGCTGACCGATGTTTCGCGTCACGACCGGCGGCAACTACAGTCGCGTACTCTCCAACATCATGCTCGCCCAGCAGCGCCAGATGGACGCTGGCGACAAGCTGTCGACCCAACAAAACGGGTCGAACCTCAAGGACTACGCGCGCAACGCCGAGATGCTGACGGCGATGCGGTCGGTGGAGTCCCGCTTGGGCGGCTATCTCGAACAGAACAAGATGGTCAGCGACAAGCTGACCACCCAGGACTTTTCCCTGAACCAGCTTGGGGACGCGGCGGCCGCCGCCAAGACCGCCATTGAGGAGGCCATCGCCACCGGCCGGACCGATACACTGATGCAGGAGCTGGGCGCGCAGTTCAGCAACTCGGTGTCGGCCATGAACTCGCGCTATGGCGGCAAGTACCTGTTCGCGGGCGGCAAGATCGAGACCGAGCCGGTGACCGCCCAGACCCTGCAGGACCTGACCAACCCGGTGACCCCGGCGATTTCGGACTTCTTCCAGAACGACGACTTCATCACCGAGCACAAGGTCGACGACGCCACCGTGGTGAAGACCGGGCTCCTCGCCTCCGACATGGGGGCGGAAATCCTGACCGCCTTCAAGGCCATGCAAGCCTTCCACGAAGGCGCCGGCGGCCCGCTGTCGGGCAACATGACCGACGCACAGCGCACGTTCCTCGAGCAGCAGCTCAAGGTCTGGGACGATGCGGCGAGCAACGTCATCGACAAAACGGCGCGCAACGGGATGATGCAGGCCCGCGTCGAGAACGTGAAGACAGACCTCGGCACTCGCCAAGACAGCCTGAAAGGCATGATCGGCGACATCGTGGACGCCAACATGCCCGAGGTGACGGTCCATCTGGAGCAGGCGACCCTGGCTCTGCAGGCCTCGACCCAGGTCTTCCTGACCCTGCGGGATTCCTCCCTGGTGAACATGCTGAAATAGGCCGACCTCGCAAAACAGGGTGCGAACCGCTACATAGCGGCCGATGAACGCGCTCTTCGCAGATACGGCCGTGGAGGCCGCCCGGGCCGCTGTGGGCCTGAAGCCCGGCGCCCGCGTGGTCGCCGCCATGTCGGGCGGGGTCGATTCCACCGTGACCGCCGCCCTGCTGGCGCGCGCCGGCTATGACGTGGTGGGCGTGACCCTGCAGCTCTACGACCACGGCGCGGCGGTCCAGAAGAAGGGCGCCTGCTGCGCCGGTCAGGACATCCACGACGCCCGCACGGCGGCCGACGCCCTGAACATCCCCCACTACGTCCTCGACTACGAGAGCCGCTTCAAGCAGCAGGTCATCGAGGACTTCGCCGACTCCTACCTGCGCGGCGAGACGCCGATCCCCTGCATCCGCTGCAATCAGACGGTGAAGTTCCGCGACCTGCTGGACGTGGCCCGCGACCTGGGCGCCGAGGCCATGGCCACCGGCCACTATGTCCGCCGCGCCGAGGGCCCGGACGGGCCGCAATTGCAGCGCGCCGCCGATCCGGCGCGCGACCAGAGCTATTTCCTGTTCGCCACCACCCGCGAGCAGCTCGATTTCCTGCGCTTCCCGCTGGGCGGGCTGCCGAAGCCCGAGGTGCGCCGCGTGGCCGCCGAACTGGGCCTGGCCGCCGCCGACAAGCCCGACAGCCAGGACATCTGCTTCGTGCCCGAAGGCCGCTACACCACGGTGATCGACCGCCTGCGCCCGCATGGCGCCGAGCCGGGCGACGTCGTGCACATGGACGGCCGGGTGCTGGGCCGCCACGAGGGCGTCACCCGCTACACCATCGGCCAGCGCCGGGGGCTGAACATCGCCGTTGGCGACCCGCTGTTCGTGGTCAAGATCGACGCCGACAAGCGCCAGGTGATCGTCGGCCCGCGCGAGGCGCTGCTGACCCGCGCCCTGAGCCTGAAGGAAACCAACTGGCTCGGTGAAACCGCGACCATCGAGGACGCCGTCGGCCGCCCCGTGCTGGCCCGCGTGCGCTCGACCCGCGAACCGGTCGCCGGCCGGCTGACGTTCGAAGACGGCCAGATCGGCGTGGCGCTGGATCAGTCCGAAGAAGGTGTGGCCCCTGGCCAGGCCTGCGTGCTCTACGCGCCCGAGACGCCCGACCGGGTGCTGGGCGGCGGCTTCATCGCGCGGACCATCGCAGCGCTGTAATCTCGGCCGGGGAGGGATATATCTCTCCCATGACCCAGCGCACCGATCCCGTCGTCATCGCTTCCTATGCTCGCACGCCCATGGGCGGCTTCCAGGGCGTCCTCTCGCCGGTCAAGGCGACCGATCTGGGCGCGGCGGCTGTACGCGCCGCGGTCGAGCGGGCGGGCGTCAGTCCGGATTTGGTGGAGCAGATCGTGATGGGCTGCGTGCTGCCGGCCGGGCTCGGCCAGGCGCCGGCCCGCCAGGCGGCGCTGGGCGCGGGCCTGCCGAACTCGGTCGAGGCGACCACCGTCAACAAGATGTGCGGGTCAGGCATGCAGGCCGCGATCATGGCGCATGACGCCCTGGCCGCGGGCGGCGTCGACATCGTCATCGCCGGCGGCATGGAGAGCATGACCAACGCGCCGTACCTGCTGAACAAGCATCGTGGCGGCGCCCGGATCGGTCACGACACCGCGTTCGACCATATGTACCTGGACGGCCTGGAAGACGCCTACGAGCCGGGCCGGCTGATGGGATCCTTCGCTGACGAGACGGCGCGCGCCTACCAGTTCACCCGCGAGGCGATGGACGAATACGCGATCGGCTCGCTGGCCCGCGCCAAGGCGGCGATCGAGAGCGGCGCCTTCGTCCGCGAAATCGTCCCGGTCGAGGTTGCAACCCGCAAGGGAACCGAGACCGTCTCCACCGACGAACAGCCGCTGAAGGCCGATCCGGCCAAGATCCCCACCCTGCGGCCGGCCTTCGGCAAGGACGGCGCGATCACCGCGGCCAACGCCTCCTCGATCTCGGACGGGGCGGCCGCCCTGGTGATGACCCGGGCCTCGGTCGCCGAGAAGCTGGGGCTGAAGGTGGTGGCGCGGGTGGTCAGCCATGCCGGCCACGCCCACGAACCCAGCCTGTTCGCCACCGCGCCGGTCCCGGCCATGCAGAAGGCGATGAAGCGGGCCGGCTGGAGCGTCGCCGACGTCGATCTGTTCGAGGTCAACGAGGCTTTCGCCGTGGTCGCCATGATCGCCGAGCGTGAGTTGGGCATCGACCGGGCCAAGCTGAACGTCAACGGCGGCGCCTGCGCGCTCGGCCATCCCATCGGCGCCTCGGGCGCGCGCATCCTCGCCACCCTGCTGTCGGCCCTGGAGGCGCGCGGCGGCAAACGCGGCGTCGCCAGCCTCTGCATCGGCGGCGGCGAAGCCACCGCCATGGCGGTCGAGCTGGTCTAGGCGGTCAGGGGCGCAGCGCGGGCGCCGGTTCGGCGTCGGCCAGTTCAGCCTCCGGCTTGGCTTCCGGCTTCGCGGCGGGCTTGATCTTCGCGGCGACCGGCGCTCCCTCGGCGGGGAGGCCCGTGGCGCCAAGCGCGGCGGCGTTGTACTGGATGCCGCTCGGAACCGACATGTCGCCGGGGTACCATTCCTTGGGGCAGACGCCGGTCCAGGCCGAGGTGACCTTCACCGCCCGGGTTCCGTTCATCACCGGCAGATTGGCGCCTGTCGTGATCTGCTGGCCCCAGGCTTCGTAGCGCAGGGTGAAATCGCCCTTGGCCACGCCGGTCGTGACGACCTTGCCGCGAGCGCCCATGTCGCAGGTCGATGAGAATTTCCAGGAGCCGTCGTCCTGACGGGTCACCTGGCTCTGGCTGCAATTATCCCGAGTGCCCTGGGCGCCCATCCAGTCGACCTTCTTGTCGACCTTGTGGTCGATGCACAGAATGGTGGTCTGGACCACGTCGCCGAGGGTGACGTTGGTCTCCCACAGGCCGGGCTGGCGGGGAGGCGGGGTCTTGAGGTTGGCGCGTGTCTTACCATCTGAATCCGTGACGGTTTTCGGCTGACCGCAGGCCGCCAGAGCCAGCACCGCCATGGCGGTGACTACCGCGCTTCGAAATATGTACACTTCACCCTCCCCGACGCGGCCCCTCGCAACTGTCGGGATCGATTCTGACGGACACAGGTTAAGATACGACCATGGATGGCGTGCTGCGAAACAACAAAGTCGATCACCGCTACGAAATGGTCGAGCAGGGGATGACCTCGTGGGCCGACTATCGGCTGTCGGGCGACCGCCTCTATGTCGACCACGTCGAGAGCCCCCCGGCCCTGCGCGGGACGGGCGCGGCTGGACGGCTGATGGCCGCCCTGGCCGCCGACGCGCGCGGCCAAGGCCTGAAGATCACGCCGATCTGTGGCTATGCGGCGGCATGGCTGCGACGCAGCCCTGAATTCCGCGACCTGGTGGCTTAGCGCCGCCCGGCCAGGACCTGGATCGTATTGCCGCGAGCCTCGCAGTCCTCGGCGATCCGCCGGGCGACCTCGCGCACGCCGACCGGATAGGCTTCGCCGCCGCCGGCGATTTCCGACGACAGGCGCTCCACCTGGAGGAGGGCGCTCTCAAGAGCCTGGATATGCTCGCGGGCGAGGATCTTGGCCTCGGCCTGCAGCCGGCGGATGCGGTCGGAGAGGTTGGTTCCGGCCGGGACAGGGGCCTTCACCCCGTTATCGCTGTTATCGGCCACGACGCTCAGCGCGGTGGACGTACGCATTTGACTGACCATCTGGTGCTCCCAAAGCTGCACAGTCTGACCTGTGCGCTGCAGGACCGGCGCCAGCCGGATGGCTCGCGCGCCTCAGGCGCGCGAGGAGATGGCTTCGAGCGTCTGGACCTTCATCTCGCAATCCTCGGCCATTCGGCGGGACAGTTCACGGACCCCGGCCGGATAGGCGTCGCCGCCGTCGGCGATCTCGGACGAGAGCCGTTCGACCTCGATGATGGCCGCCTCCAGCGCCTTGATGTGCTCGCGAGCCAGGTTCTTGGCCTCGGCCTGCAGGCGGCGAATGCGCTCGGACAGGTCGCCACTAGGAAGGGGTTTGGTTTTCTCGGCCGAGTTGTCGGCCACGACAGAGAGAGGAGGAGACATTGGCCTGACCCCAGGACAACGACATGCCGACGGTCCCCAGCGGACCGCCTCGACAGCGTCGCCCTAACGACAAAACTACGCACGAAGCGCGACAGTGGTTCCTGGCTCTGTGGCGTTGACGACGTTGCGTTGGCTGGTGTGGGGTTTGAGTGACAGGTCCTTCACCCCAGCGTCGTAAAATCCGTGGTCACGCTCGAAGAAGCTGTGTTTCTTCAATCAGCTAGCCAAGGGCGGGCCGGGAACCTTCCAGCCTACTTCTTGCCCTTCCTGAACCGCTCGGCGGCCTCGGCTCGCGCTTCGGCCTTCACGCGCTTCACGGCGCCGCGGTCGACCTCTTCGCCCGGCGCGGTCAGGGCGTCGTTGGCGAATTCCAGGTCCAGCATCTTCAGGCGCTTGATCTCGTCGCGCAGGCGGGCGGCGGTCTCGAACTCCAGGTCGGCGGCGGCCTGGCGCATCTTGGCCTCGAGATCGCGCAGGGTGGTCTTGAAGTTGTCGCCCAGGAACGGCTTGGAGCCCTCGGCCACGCCGACCGGCACCAGGACGCGGTCCTTCTCGTAGGGGCTGGCGAGGATTTCCTTGATCTGGCTCTTCACGCTTTCGGGCGTGATGCCGTGCTCGAGGTTGTACTCCTCCTGCTTGGCGCGGCGGCGGTTGGTCTCGGCCATGGCCCGTTCCATCGAGCCGGTGATGCGGTCGGCGTAGAGGATCACCTTGCCGTCGATGTTCCGCGCGGCGCGGCCAATGGTCTGGATCAGCGAGGTTTCCGAACGCAGGAAGCCTTCCTTGTCGGCGTCGAGAATGGCGACCAGACCGCATTCGGGAATATCGAGCCCCTCGCGCAGCAGGTTGATGCCGATCAGGGCGTCGAAAGCGCCCAGCCGCAGGTCGCGGATGATCTCGATCCGCTCCATGGTGTCGATGTCGGAGTGCATGTAGCGGACCTTCAGGCCCTGCTCGTGCATGTACTCGGCCAGGTCCTCGGCCATCTTCTTGGTCAGGACCGTGATCAGCGAGCGATAGCCCTTGGCGATGGTGTCGCGCACCTCGGCGATCACGTCGTCGACCTGGGTGTGGTTGTTCTTGTTGACCGGACGCACCTCGACCGGCGGGTCGATCAGGCCGGTGGGGCGGATGACCTGTTCGGCGAAGACGCCGCCCGAGCGTTCCAGCTCCCAGGCCGCGGGCGTGGCCGAGACCGACACCGTCTGGGGCCGCATGGCGTCCCACTCTTCGAACTTGAGCGGGCGGTTATCGAGGCAGGAGGGCAGGCGGAAGCCGTACTCCGCCAGGGTGAATTTGCGGCGGTAGTCGCCCCGGTACATGGCCCCGATCTGCGGCACCGCCTGGTGGCTCTCGTCGATGAACAGCAGGGCGTTCTCGGGGATGTACTCGAAGAAGGTCGGCGGCGGCTCGCCGGTGCGGCGGCCCGAGAGATAGCGGGAATAGTTCTCGATACCCGCGCAGGAGCCGGTGGCCTGGATCATTTCCAGGTCGAAGATCGTGCGCTGCTCCAGCCGCTGGGCCTCCAGCAGCTTGCCGTTGGCGATCAGCCACTCCAGCCGTTCTTTCATCTCGTCGCGGATCTGGACGACGGCTTGGTTCAGGGTCGGGCGCGGGGTGACGTGGTGGCTGTTGGCGTAGATCTTGATCCCGTCCAGGTCGGCGGTCTTCTTCCCGGTCAGCGGATCGAACTCGGTGATGGTCTCCACCTCGTCGCCGAACAGCGAGATGCGCCAGGCGCGGTCCTCGTAGTGGGCGGGGAAGATCTCGATGGTGTCGCCGCGGCGGCGGAAGGTCCCGCGCTCGAAGGCGGCGTCGTTGCGCTTGTATTGCAGCGCCACCAGGTCGGCCATGAGCTGCTTCTCGTCCAGGCGCTGGCCCGGTTCGAGGGTGAAGGTCATGGCCGTATAGGTTTCGACCGAGCCGATGCCGTAGATGCAGGACACCGAGGCGACCACGATCACGTCGTCGCGTTCCAGGATCGCGCGGGTGGCCGAGTGGCGCATCCGGTCGATCTGCTCGTTAATCGAGCTATCCTTCTCGATGTAGGTGTCGGTCCGGGGGACGTAGGCCTCGGGCTGGTAATAGTCGTAGTACGAGACGAAGAACTCCACGGCGTTGTCCGGGAAGAAGCTCTTCATCTCCGAATAGAGCTGGGCGGCGAGCGTCTTGTTCGGCGCCAGGATCAGCGCCGGGCGCTGGGTCTCGGCGATGACGCTGGCCATGGTGAAGGTCTTGCCCGAGCCGGTGACGCCCAGCAGCACCTGGTCCTGCTCGCGCCCTTCCAGACCGCTGACCAGTTCGGCGATGGCGCGCGGCTGATCGCCCGCCGGCTGGTAGTCGCTGACCAGATTGAAGCGTTTGCCGCCTTCCGACTTGGCCGGCCGGGCCGGGCGGTGGGGCTTCCACAGCATCGGCATGGCGGTCTCGTCGTAGTCGAAGCTCGCCGACATGTCGGCGACGCCGGGGACGGTCGGCGCGGTCTCGGGAGAACGGGGCATGAACGCCAAGGTAGGGTGGATCATGGGCGAACGCTAGTCCGCCGAAGTGTCAGGACATGTCAGCAGCGTCGCGCGAGGTCAGGGCGTCTCGGCGGCCACGGTCGATGGCCGAACGTGGGCCTTGAGCTCCCTCAGGAATATGTCCGGCATGGCGATGACGGCGCTGTGGCCGCCGCCGGGGATCAACACCAGGCGTTTGCTGGGCGCCTGGAGCCGCTCGAAGTAGCTCTTCACCAGCACGGTCGGCGTCTGGATGTCTTCTTCGCCCTGCAGGAACACCACCGGCACGGGGATGACAGGGGCGGGAACGTCGTCGCTATAGGTCATCAGGGCCGGCAGCATCTTCCCGATCGAGAACTTGCCCGCGTCGAGCCAGGCGCGGATGTCCTTCAGGCCGTAGTCCGGCGCGAACAACAGGATGGGGATCAGGCTGCGATAGAGACCGCGCTCGCTCTCCGGCGGGTTGGCCTCCAGGATCTTGCGTTCGGCCAGCAACTCCTTGCGGCCCGCATAGGGTGGGGCGCCGATCGCCAGCAGCTTGGTCTCGGCCTTGGCGTCGCCCTTGGCGCGGACCTTTTGGAGCAGGGCGTCGAAGCCGACGGCCTCATTGCGTTGCATGTCCACCACCTGGCCGGCGCCGACATAGGTGTGGATCAGGTCGGGGCGGCGGCGAGACATCTCAACGCCCACCACGGAACCCCAGGACACCCCGACCAGCACGACCTTGTCCTTGCCCAACGTCTTCCGGGCGTGTTCGACCACGCCGATCCCATCGGCGGCGATGCGGTCGAGGGTGAGCGCGCCGGAGCCTGTCGTCCCGTGTCGGCTGAAAGTGCGCCCGGCCCCCGGCTGGTCCCATTGAACGACCGTGAAGTCCTTCTCCCAGGACCGCAGGGCTTTGTATCCGACCGGCAGGAAGGCCACGCCCGGACCGCCGTGCAGCAGCACCAATACGGGGTTGGATCGATCCTCTCCACGAATGGAGACCCATTGTTCGACGCCGTTGACGCGGATGAAGCCGGCTTGCGCGATCCCGTTCGGCGTGCGGATGGCCAGGGCCTCGGCGGCCTCATGCTGGCGCCATGTCCGATAGACGGCGAGGCCCGCCACGAGAACGAGAACCAAGCCCAGGACAACCAGAAGGCCTTTAGCCATTTTCCCCGCCCGTCGCATGCCGCGCCGTCTTTGGGCGCTGGCCATTGGGTTCGCAGCCTCGACGCGGCCGGAATCAACGATCATCGTAGCGCGATGACGCAGCTGCGCGAGGCCTACATCACCGGGACCGGCGTCTTCCTGCCGGGGGAACCCGTACCGGTGGAGCGGATGGAAGATCACCTCGGCCGGATCGCCGGGCGTGACAGCCTGCTCGGCCGCCGGGCGCTGCGTTGGAACGGGGTCGAGACGCGGCACTATGCGCTCGCCGCCGACGGCCGGGCGACCCACTCCAACGCCGGCATGTGCGCTCAGGCCGTGCGGGCGGCGCTGGAGGCGGCGGCGCTTGAACCGGCGGATCTGAGCTTCCTGGCCGCGGCGACCACCCAGGGCGACTATTTGGTGCCGGGCCACGCGGCGAACGTCCACGGCGAGCTGGGCGGCGGCCCGTTGGAGATCGCCAGCTTTCAGTCGGTCTGCGGTTCGTCGCTGATGGCGGCCAAGGCGGCGTGGTTGTCGGTCCGGGCCGGCGAGCATGACGTGGCCGTGGCGGGGGCGAGCGAATTCTCCTCGCGCTGGTTCCAGCCCGCCTTCTACGAGGGCACCGCTCTGGTCGACGCCAAGGGGCGGCTGCGGGCCGAGGCCGACTACCTGCGCTTTACACTCTCGGACGGGGCCGGGGCGGTGGTGATGGAGCCCGCGCCGCGTCCGCAGGGCCTGTCGCTGAAGGTCGAGTTCATCGACCTCGTCTCGCTCGCCGACCGCTTCGATCCTTGCATGTGGGCCGGGGCTTCGGTGGAGGGGCGGACCGACCCGCTGGCCACCTGGGCGTTCGCGGGGCCGGCGGCGGCCCATGCGGCGGGCGCGGTGGCGCTGTTGCAGGACTTCGAACTGCTGAAGCGGGTGATCCGCGCCTGGGTCGGGGTCTATCTGCAGAAGGTCGATCAGGGCCGGATCGTCCCTGGCCAGGTCGATCACCTGCTCTGTCACTACTCGGCGCGCTCGCTGCGCGAGGAGATCGTCTCCCTGCTGGAGAAGACCGCCGGGATGATCCCCGAGCAGAAGTGGTTCTCGAACCTGGCGAGCGTCGGCAATATCGGCTCGGCGTCGATCTGGGTGATGCTGGACGCCTTCCTGAAATCGGGGCGGCTCAAGCCCAGCGAAAAGGTGCTGTGCGTGGTGCCCGAGAGCGGTAGGGCCTTTGTTGGGTTCATGATGCTGGAGGCGGTCGGTTGAGTTCGGTTTCCGACGTGCTGCGGCAGCTCACCGTGGTGTTCACCGAGTTCGAAGGGCGGCTGGAGCAGACTCCGCTGATCCGCAAGCTGACGCGCGGGCGGTTCGCGCTGGCCGACTACCACGCCTTCCTGATCGGCCTGCGCCAGCAGGTGAAGGACGGGGCGCTGTGGATGTCGCGCGCCGCCTCCAATGTCGACGACGAGCACCTGGAGCTGCGCTCCAGCCTGATGCGCCATGCGGTGACCGAGCACCGCGACTTCCGGCTGCTGGAAGCCGACTATGTGGCGGCGGGCGGTGAGCTGGCGGCGATCCGGGGCGCGGAGAAGAACATCGGCTCCGAGGCGCTGTCGGCCTGGATGTTCCATGAGGCCTCCAAGCCCAACCCCTTCGGTCTGCTGGGGGCGATGTGGATCATCGAGGGGCTGGGATCGATCAAGGCGGCCGAGTGGGGCGCTCTGGTGCGCCAGCGGCTGGACCTGCCCGACCATGCGGTGCGCTTCCTGCTCTATCACGGCGAGAACGACGTCGAGCACATCAAGGAATTCGAGGAGATGCTGGCGATGGTGCTGCCGGACGCCGAGACGGCGGCGCGCATCGTCAAGTCCGCGCAGGTGACGGCCAGGCTCTACGCCCTGCAGATCGAGGAGATCACGGCGTGAGCGATCCGGCCTTCGATCTCGCCAACTACGATCCGCGCGATCCCGACCCTTGGCTGGCGCTCTATCTGGACCAGGGCCTGCCGATCGCACCCGAGGCCAAGATCGCGCTGTTGAAGGGCAACCGGTCCTGGTCGCGGCGCTGGCTGTTTCCGATCATGCGGCCGGCGGTGTTCGCCTTCTTCATCCTGGTGAAGATCGCGCGCGGGATCTCGCCGCACCACCCGAACCTGAACGGGACGCTGCACCGGCTGATCCATTGGGGGCTGAGGACCTTCTGCACCCCGGAAGCCAACACCCTGATCCTGCGCCATTTCCATGTGGGCACCGAGTTGCTGGCCTTCATCAAGGCCAACGCCGGGCCGGTGGAGATCGACACCGTGCCGCTGCGGCCGCGGACCTTGAAGGACCTGGAGGACAACGTCTTCCTCCAGCACGACCTCAACGTCTTCAATTTCATCATCCAGCTGAACGCCAGCCTGAGGGCGCAGGGCAGGGACCTGGTCCCGGTCGACAAGCCGGACTTCTCGATGATCTCCGACGCGCCGTTCGAGCTGGCGCCGCTGCCGAGGGGGCGGCTCAACTTCGCCGACGCCCAGACCGCCATCGAGGTCTACACCCCGCTCTACGCCCTGCTGCTGCCGCGCGCCGACTTCGTCCGGGCGGCCCAGTCGCTACAGCTCGACGAAACCGTGGCGATCTATATCGGCAAGATCCTGGGCACGGACTACCACATGTCCTTCGTCAAGAACGGCCACCCGCTGGTGCCGCTCTCGACCTTGCAGGCCGGCTACCGGTTGATGATGCACGGCCTCGACTGCGAGGCCTTCCACGGCTGGCTGCGGCTGTTGAAGCACCGGCAGGCCCAGGGGCTGCCGCTCGATCCGCGTAATCCGACTGGAGCGAGCGCCTAGCGGTCGTTGTTGAGGGCCCGGCGTTCCAGGGCCTGGCACTTGCTCGGCGTCACCTGCGGCCAGGGGCCGGGATCGGAGCCGATCCGGCGGTAGGCTTCCTGCTGGGAGATCCGCTCGCGCATGGCCAACTGTTCGGCGGCGCGGTCGGCGAAGCCGCGGCCCGAGCGCATGGCGGCGTCGAACCGGGCGCGGGCGTCCGGGTCTTCCTGTTGGCCAAACGTCTGACGAGAGCCGCCCAGCGAGACATTGGCGCTCTCGCGACCCCAGCCCGATGGGAAGGCCGGCGTGGCGCGAAGATAGCGCTGCATCGCGCACGCCTGTTCCACGCGCCAAGCGGGGGTCGCCGAGGCGTAGGCCGGAAGCGCGGTTCCGGTCAGGGCGATAAGCGTGAAGACGTACTTCAGCATCAACGTCAGTTTGGCATCAGAAATTGGGCGCACCTGTGGCGGCCACCATAATGACCGCAATGAGGATGACGAGCGCATATGTGACGTGGGCCATGGCGGCTCCGCTAGGCTTTCTCCTGATCGGATAGGAGCCTGGCGGAGCGCCCCGGGTCGCGCATGACCCATACGGACTAAGCCGGGGCGCGCGCCTGTTGGCCCCCCGAGGGAGGAGGACCCTGTCTCGTCTACTTGTCGGCGGCCTTGCTGACCGCCGTGCCGACCGCGGCGCCTGCCACCGCGCCGACCGGCCCGCCGACGACGGCGCCCGTCGCCGCGCCGGTCGCGGCGCGTTGCTCGACGTTGTGGCCGCAGGCCGAAAGGGTCAGGGCGAGGCCGGCTGCGGCGATCAGGCTGAGGGTCTTACGCATGGGGTTTCCTTCGATCGTGACGGCTTGACCGTGGAACGGAGGAGGTGCTGCGAAGGTTCCGGCCGCAGCCTGTTCGGTTAAGAAATTCCAAAAATTTTCATGTTGCAGCGCAATATATGCTTGCGAATCCTGGCGCACCTGGGCATAAGCCCTTCAACTTCGCCGTAGCCTGCCACTCCACGTGTATCTGGACAGGCTCACAGTCGCGACGCCGCCAGCATGAGCAGGGGCGTCCGTGACGACGATGTCAGGGGGCGAAATCGCCCTCGTCACACGGGACAAGACCTCTTTGACATTCCACAGTAAGGCACGCGCCGATTGGCGTGGGCCGACATGCGCCGCATTGATCGGCTCGGGCATTGGGCTTGCGCTGGGCGCGACCTACATGGCCGGCGGCATGGCGCGCGCCGCCACCGACCACGCCCGGGCCTCGCGCCTGGCCGGCGTCGCGGCGGGCGCCTATTCCGACTCCATTCTGGAACGTGAAGCCGCGGCTCTGGATCCAGGCGTTCTGCGCGTCGCGCGTCGCCACGATCCGTCCATCACCACGGCCTCCATTGATCGTCAGAACGCGGTCCTGACGGCGCGGCTGGAAAACTCTCCCCGCCACGACACCAACCACAATCCACTGCGGCGCGGCTTTGACGTGCGGTTGCCCACAGCGGCGCCGTTCCATCTGACCGGTGCGCTCGAAACCTCCCGTGAGCTCGAATGCCTGACCCAGGCGGTCTATTTCGAAGCTCGCGGCGAAACGCCGGCCGGCCAGGCCGCCGTCGCCCAGGTCGTGCTCAACCGCGTCCGTCACCCTGCCTTCCCGAAAAGCGTTTGCGCCGTGGTCTTCCAGGGCGCGGGCAAGCGGATCGGTTGCCAGTTCAGCTTCGCCTGCGACGGCTCTATGCGCCGCGGCCGCGAGACCGCCGCCTGGAACCGCGCCCAGAAGGTCGCCTCGCGGGCGCTTTCCGGCACGGTGATGGCCGTCGTCGGCAACGCCACCCACTTCCACACCGTCAATGTGGCGCCCAGCTGGGGGCCGCGTCTGGTGCGCACCGCCGAGGTGGGGCTGCACGTCTTCTATCGCTTCGGCCAGGGTGCGAGCCGCATGTACGCGGCGGCCCCGGACAGCCAGCGCGCGACCTTCACCTCCGCGCCGGGCGTCTCGGCGCCGATGGAGATCACCACCGAACTGCGGCTGACCTCCGCCGTGAAGACCGACAAGCCCGATGCGACGGCCGTCGCCGACACCGGCGTTCACGCCGACGTCCTGGCCAAGGCGCCCAGCCCGACCCTGGCGCCGGCCGAGGCGGCCGCGTCGGCTCGCAAAACCGCCGAACCGGCCAAGCTCTCGCCTGTGAAGCTCACCCCGGCCAAGTTCTCGGCGTCGTCTGACCTCGAAACCCAGATGGTCGGGACCGACTAAGGTCGTTTCTCCGCCACCGGCGATAGGTCATGCTCCAGCGTGGCCGTCGACGGCGGTTAGGAGATGACTTCAGGATGTCGGACATGAACGGCGCGAACCGCAGCGAGGAACTGGCTCAGGGGCTGCTGAACTGCCCCTATGCGGAGCTCAGCCCCTTGCAGAAGAGCGTGATCGATCTGATCGCGGCCGAGACCCCCAGCGGCGCCGATCCGATTCTGTCGCGCGACGACCGCACCTTCGGCCAGCGTCTGGCCGATCGGGTCGCCTCGATCGGCGGTTCCTGGGGCTTCATCATCGGCTTTGGCCTGGCCCTAATCCTATGGATCGGCTGGAACCAGGTCGCCAAGGGCGGCCATCTGGCCTTCGACCCCTATCCCTTCATCTTCCTCAATCTGATGCTGTCGATGCTGGCCGCCATCCAGGCGCCGGTCATCATGATGAGCCAGAACCGGCAGAGCGCGCAGGACCGGCGCGCCGCCGAGCACGACTATGTCGTGAACCTGCGCGCCGAACTCGAGATCATGCACCTGCACGACAAGATGGACGCCATGCGCAACCTCGACCTGGCGCGGCTGGTCGAGGCCCAGAACCAGACCCTGAACCTGCTTAAGGTTCAGATCGCCGAACTGTCGGCCGGGCGGAACTAGGCGCGCGCCGCCCGGCGCAGGGCTTGGGGCGGCTGGCCGAACGCTCGCAGGAAGGCCCGGCGCATCCGTTCCGGATCTCCGAAGCCGGTCAACTCCGCCACCCGGTCGATCGGATCGGCGGAACCCTCGACCCGTTCGCGGGCGGTTTCGAGCCTTAGACGCTCCACGGCCTTGGCGGGCGTCATGCCGGTCTCGGCGGCGAAGGCGCGGGCGAAATGGCGCGGGCTCATGGCCGCCCTGTCGGCCAGCTTCTCGACACCGAGGGGCTCGGCCATCCGTTCGCGCATCCAGTCGAGCAGGGCCGCGAAGCGTCCGCCCTGACCGCCCATCTCCAGCAGGGCGGAGAACTGCGACTGTCCCCCGGGGCGGCGGTGGTAGACGACCAACTGCTGGGCCACGGCGCGGGCGATCTCCTCGCCAAGATCATCGGCGATGAGCGCCAGCGACAGGTCGATGCCGGCGGTGATCCCGGCCGAGGTCCAGACATCGCCGTCGCGTACGAAGATCCGGTCGGGCTCCAGGCGGACCTTGGGATAGCGCCGCGCGAAGTCGGGGCAGCGCTGCCAGTGGGTGGTGGCCCGCCGACCGTCCAGCAGACCGGCCTCGGCCAGGACATAAGCGCCGGAACAGACGCTGGTGGTGCGCTGCGCCGTGGCCGCCGCCGCGCTGACCCAGGCCAGGGTGTCCTGGCACAGCGCCGGCCCGCGGGTGCCTTCGCCGCCGGCGACCATCAGGGTGTGCAGCGGCTCGGAGCAGAGCGGCTCGGCCACCATCAAGGCTCGCGAGGACGAGGCCACCGGCCCCGGATGGCGCGCCATCACCTTGATTTCATAGGCCCCGGGCACATAGCGCGCGGCGATCTCGAAGGCGGCGATCGGCCCGGCGGCGTCCAGGATCTGGAAGTCTGGAAAGATCAGAACGCCGAGCGTGCGGGTCATGGCTGAAACCGAGGGAAAATTGTCATTTCTGCCGCAGGCTATGCCGAGCACTGTGGGCGCGTCAAATCCCGGAGGTCGCCATGTCCCAGTTTCAGATCGTCATCCCGCTCTATCCCGACGTCACCCACCTCGACTTCACCGGGCCGCACCAGGTGTTCGCGCGGCTGCCGAACACCAAGGTCATCGTCGCCTCGATGGGCGGGGTCGATGTGGTCGCCGATGGCCTGACCTTCTCGAACCTGGCCGACCTGTCGAAGGTCGAGCGCTGCGACCTGCTGTGCGTGCCGGGCGGGTTTGGAACCACCGACGCCATGCTGGACGAGGCGTTCATGGCGGAGATCCGCCGCCTGGGCGGCGGCGCCAAGTACCTGACCAGCGTCTGCACCGGGTCGCTGATCCTAGCCGCCGCCGGGTTCCTGCGCGGCAAGCGCGCGGCCTGCCATTGGGCCTGGCGCGACCTGCTGGTTCCGTTTGGGGCCATCGTCGACGAGAGCCGGGTGGCGCGTGACGGCGACATCATCACCGGCGGCGGCGTGACGGCGGGGCTGGACTTCGCCTTTGTCGTGGCGGCCGAGGTGGCGGGGGAGACCCTGGCCAAGTCGATTCAGCTCGGCCTCGAATACGCGCCGGCGCCGCCCTTCGCCTCGGGGCGTCCGGAGTTGGCTTCACCGGAGGTCCTGGCCGGCGTGCAGGCGCGAATGGCGGTCGGGGCCGATGCGCGGCTGGCCGCCGCCCATCAGGCCGCCGCGCGTCTGGAGCCCGCTCAATGACGTGTTGCTAGGCGGCTAGTCCCAGGGCGCGAACCAGGGCGGCGGGCTCGATCGGCTTGCTGAGATAGTCGTTGAAGCCGAGCGCCAGCAGGCGTTCGCGCTCCCCGGCCATGGCGTCGGCGGTCAGGGCGACCACCGGAATGGTCTCCCGGCCGCTGGCGCGGATGGCCGCCAGGGTTTCGATCCCGCTCATGCCGGGCATGTGGATGTCCATGAAGACGACGTCGAAGCCGCCGCCCTCCAGGGCGACCAGACCCTCGTCGCCGCTGGCCGCGGTCGCCACGGTGAGGCCGAGCGCCTCCAGCAGCGCGCGCGCGACCTCCTGGTTGGTGCGGTTGTCGTCGACCACCAGGGCCCGCGCGGCCGCCTCTCGCAACGGGAGCCGGGACTCAGGCCCCGCGACGGGGCCGGCCAGCGCCGCCGGCAGAGGCAGGGTGAGGGTGAACCGAGAGCCCGAGCCTGGGCGGCTGTCGAGCATGATGTCGCCGGACATCAGCCGCGCCAGGTTGCGTGAGATCGCCAGGCCCAGCCCGGTGCCGCCAAAGCGTCGGGCGATGCTGGAATCGGCCTGGGTGAAGCCCTGGAAGAGGCGCGCCTGCGTCTCCGCGTCGATCCCGGGACCGGTGTCTGAGACCGTGAAGGTCACCGTATCTGGAGCGCTGGCCTGAGCCACGCTCAGCCGGACTTCGCCCTGGCTGGTGAACTTCACGGCGTTGGAGAGCAGGTTCTGCAGGATTTGCCGGAGCCGGGCGTCGTCGCCGCTCACCCAGGGCTGGATTTCGGGCGCGATCTCCCAGGTGAGGGCGAGCCCCTTCTCCCGAGCGGCCGGGGTCCAGAGTTCGGCGGCGCGCTCGACGGCTTGGCGCAGCTCGAAGGGACGATCTTCGACGTCGAAGCGGCCGGCCTCGATCTTGGCCAGGTCCAGGATGTCGTTGAGGATGGTCATCAAGCCCCCGCCCGACCGCAGCAGGGTGGCGACATACTCGGCTTGGCGGGCGGTGAGGTCGGTGCGCTCCAGGGCGTGGGCCATGCCCAGCACGCCGTTCATCGGGGTTCGCAACTCGTGGCTCATCATCGCCAGGAACGCCGACTTGGCCTGGTTGGCCGCCTCGGCCGCGCGGGTCTGGGTCTCCAACGCTCGGTGGGCGGCGGCGAGCTCGCGGGCGGCGACCACGCTGCGGCGGGCCGAGATCGCGGCGTAGCCGATGAAGACCATGGCCCCCATGGCGGCGGCCAGCAGCTGGGGACCCTCGAGACGGGGGAACAGCAGCGCAGCGATAAGGACGGCGATGGCGCTGGGCGTGCTGAAAATCAGCAGCGCCAGGGGCGAGCGGAAAGCATGGCTGATCCCGTTGAGCAGCAGGGCCGACCAGGTCAGGAAGGCCAGGACCTCCGCGCCGGGGACGGGCGACAGCCAGTAGGTGATGGCCAGGCCGACCCAGGTGAAGTTCACGGCCAGGGCTGAGCCGAGATAGGAGAGGCGGCCCAGGCGGGTCGGAGTCTCGCCGCGGCCTTGGACCGATGTGGCGAGCCAGGTCCAGATTTCGGCGAGCGCCAAGGCGACGCCCCAGATCGCCGCGATCTTCGGCGACAGCACCGCGCTCACCAGGAAGACGTTGAGCACGCCGACGATCCACCGCGACGGCGCCATCTTTCGGGCCGACCGCGCTACGCCGTCAAAGCCTTCGTCCCAAGCAAAAACCGATAACTTCATCACGCCGCCCGACTGATCGGGGCGCAATTTCCAGGATATTGCGCAAAATAGCCTTAACGGCGACGCCGTTATGCGACTTTGGGTTGGGATCAACGATCCTGGGTTTTGGCGCGGATCGTGTCGATATTCCGGGCCTGGGGTGGGCTCAGACCGCGTCGAGACCGATGTCGAGCACCGGCGCCGAGTGGGTGAGGGCGCCGACGCTGATCACGTCCACACCGGTCTCGGCGATCGCGCGTACGGTCTGCAGGTTGACGCCGCCCGAGGCCTCCAAGGTCACCTTGCCCGCAGCCAGGCGCACGGTGGTCGCCAGGTCTTCCAGGCTGAAGTTGTCCAGCATGATCACGTCGGGCGCCAGCGGCAGGGCCTCGTCGAACTGCGCCAGGCTGTCGACCTCGACCTCGATCTTCATCAGGTGGCCGGCGGCGGCGCGGGCCCGCTTCAGGGCCTCGGCGACCCCGCCGCAGGCGGCGACGTGGTTGTCCTTGATCAGGATGGCGTCATCCAGGCCAAAGCGGTGGTTCAGACCACCGCCGCAGCGCACGGCGTATTTTTCTAGATGACGCAGGCCCGGCGTCGTCTTGCGGGTGTCGGCGATGCGGGCCTTCGTGCCGGAGATGGCGGTCACATAGGCGTGGGTCAGGGTGGCGACGCCGGAGAGCCGGCCCAGCAGGTTGAGCGCGGTGCGCTCGGCCGAGAGCAGCGCGCGCGCATTGGCCTCCACCTTGGCCAGGACTTGACCAGGCTGGACCAGATCGCCGTCGACCGCGCACGCTTCGAAGCGTGCGTCGGGATCGAGCGCCAGCACCGCCAGCCGGGCGCAGGCCAGGCCGGCCACCACGCCCGATTGCCGGGCGGCGAACACGGCCGACAGCCGGGCGTCGGCCGCGATGCAGGCCTGCGCCGTGACGTCGCCGGCGCGGCCCAGGTCTTCAGCGAGGGCGGCCGTGACCACGGGCGCGATCAGGAGGTCGGGGATCGGTGGGGTCATTCGGCTGCTAGGCGTGAGGAATGGGGGGCAGGAAGCGTGATGAAGGTCCGCGTCGGCGCCTTGTCGGCCACGCCGTCGGCGCGGAAGTGGGCGCCAAGGCTGGCCGGGCGGGCGAGGGCGGCCTCGGCGGTCAGGCGGGCGGCGACCAGCGGCGCGGCGCGGCCATGGGCGGCCTCCATCGCGTCGATCTCGGCGATCAGGCGGGTCAGACCCTGCGCGTCGCGGACCACGCCGGCGTCACGGCTCATGGCGATGCGAAGCTGGGCGAGCGCCTGGCGCGGCAGGTCGGGCGCCGGGAGCGCGCGCAGCGGCCGGCTCTTGGGATCGAGGACCTCGCGGGCGGCATGCCCGGCGCGAGCGCCGAACACCGCGGCCTCCAGCAGCGAATTGGAGGCCAGGCGGTTGGCGCCGTGCACGCCGGTCGAGGCGCATTCGCCGGCCGCGAACAGGTTGGCGAGCGAGGTGCGCCCGTCCGCGTCGGTGACGATCCCGCCCATGTGATAGTGGCAGGCCGGCGCGACCGGGATCGGCTGGACCCTGGGATCGATGCCGCCCGACAGGCAGGCGGCGAACACCGCGGGGAACTCTTCGGGGAAGTGCGCGCCGACGGCGGCGCGGGCGTCCAGGAAGGCGCCGCGCCCAGCTTCACGCTCGGCGTGGATCGCGCGGGCCACCACGTCACGGGGCGCGAGCTCGGCGTCGGGGTGATAGCGGGCCATGAAGGCCTCGCCGTTTCCGTCGATCAGCTTGGCGCCTTCGCCGCGCAGGGCCTCGGTGGCCAGGGGCGCCGGATCGCGGCCGATGTCGATGGCGGTCGGGTGGAACTGCACGAACTCGGGGTCGGCGATGGTCGCGCCGGCCATGGCGGCCAGCGCCAGGCCCTCGCCCTTCAGTTCGGGCGGGGTGGTGGTGACGGCGTAGAGCCCGCCGATGCCGCCGGTGGCCAGGATAGTGGCGGCCGCCGTGATCTCGATCAGGCGTCCGTCTTCCTCGGCCAGCACGCCGCGCACGCGGCCCTCGGCGTCCTGCAGCAGGCCGCGCAGCCGCGCGCCTGAACGGATCTGGATGTGCGCGGCCGAGAGCGCGGTCTTGATGACCGCGTCCATGATGGCGCGGCCGGCCTGGTCGCCCTTCACCCGGGCCACGCGCGAGCGCGAGTGGGCGGCTTCGAGGCTGGTGGCGAACCGGCCCTGGTCGTCGCGGTCGAAGGGGGCGCCCAGCAAGGCCAGCCTGCGGACCGCTTCGGGACCTTCTTCGGCCAGGATCGCGGCCATGGCCGCATCGACCAGGCCCGCGCCGGCGGCGATGGTGTCGGCGGCGTGCAGAGCCGGGGCGTCGTCGTCCGACAGCGCCGCGGCCATGCCGCCCTGCGCCCAGGCTGAGGAACAGCCCTGGTTCACCGGCGCGCCGGTCAGGACCAGCGCCTTGCGCGGGGCGACCGCCAGCGCCGCCGACAGGCCAGCCAGGCCCGCGCCGACGATCAGCACGCCGTCGTGCTTGATGCGTTCCACCGCTAGATCAGCTCCACGTCGACGTGGTGGCGAGCCTTCACGAGGTCATAGCGCGCCGGAATGAGCGGCGGCGGCAGGTCGATCATCCGTTGCACGGACAGCCGCGCCCGTTCGGCGATCGCCGGGTCGACAGTGACCTCGTAGCGGTCGTAGGCCAGGGCCTCATAGATGTTCTGCAGGCTGATCCGCTTCATGTGCGGGCAGAGGTTGCAGGGGCGCAGGAACTCAGTCTCCGGCGCGTCGGCCGCGACGTTGTCGGCCATCGAGCATTCGGTGATCAGCACCACCTGCTTGGGCTTACGCTGCAGCACATAGTCGTTCATCGCGGCGGTGGAGCCGGCGAAGTCGGAGACTTCCAGCACCTCGGCCGGGCACTCGGGGTGCGCCAGGACCTCGGCGTTCGGATAGGCTTCCCGCAGTTCCAGGATGTCGGCGGCCGTGAAGCGCTCATGCACTTCGCAGCGCCCCTGCCAGGCGATGATCTTGACGTCGGTCTGACGCGCGACGTTGCGGGCCAGGAACTCGTCGGGGATCAGGATGACGCGGTCGACGCCCCATTCCTTGGCCACATGCTCGACCACCTGCACGGCGTTGGCGCTGGTGCAGCAGACGTCGGTCTCGGCCTTCACGTCGGCGGTGGTGTTCACATAGGTCACGACCGGCAGACCCGGATAACGCTGCTTGATCAGGCGCACGTCGGCGCCGGTGATCGAGGAGGCGAGGCTGCAGCCGGCGAGCAGATCGGGGATCAGCACGGTCTTGCCTGGCGACAGGATCTTCGAGGTCTCGGCCATGAAGTGCACGCCGGCCTGGACGATGATCTTGGCGTCCGACTTGGCCGCTTCCTTGGCCAGGCCCAGGCTGTCGCCGACATAGTCGCCGACCCCGTGGAAGATCTCGGGCGTCATGTAGTTGTGGGCGAGGATGACGGCGTCCTTCTCGCGCTTCAGCCGATTGATCTCGGCGATCAGCGGAGCCTGGAGGCGCCACTCCATCGGGGTGACGTGATGCTTGACCTTTTCCCACAGGGGAAGGGTGGCGGCTTCAACAGCGGGCGTGAACGCAAATTGCGAACCGTCGGCCATGGTGTCCCTCCTTATGCTCAAACTGAGCATTTCCTCGGCCTCAAAAAACGCCGCGGGTGTCTGCAGCGCCCGTCGGCGTCGTGATTATGCTCAAAACGAGCAAAACCAATGACGGATCATATAGACCCCCGTTCGGTCGGGGACAAGCCCACTTTATCTTGAAGCCCGGTCAGGCCGCCTGGGTCTCGGGGTCGATGGAGCGGGCGATGGTCCGCGCCAGGGTCTCGGCCGAGTAAGGCTTGCGCAGCAAGGGCCAGGGCGCGTCGACCGCGGTCGACAGCGTTTCTCCGGTATAGCCGGACGACAGGATAACGGGCAGGTCCGGCCGCACGGCGGCGGCGGCGCGCGCCAGGTCCACCCCTGAACGGGCGCCCGGCATGACCAGGTCGGTCAGCAACAGGTCCAGATCATCGGGCCCGTTCAGCAGCTCCAATGCGCGCTCCACGCCGTCGGCGCGGATCACCTGATGGCCCAGCTCGCTCAACATCGCGGCGACCATGTCGCCGACCTCCAGGTCATCCTCGACCAGCAGGACGTTCAGGGCCCGGGCCCTGGCGGCGTTCTGCTCGGGCGCAGGCTCGGCGATCTCCGGCAGGGCCTCGATACGGGGGAGATAGAGGCTGACGGCCGCGCCATGTCCGGGAGAGGTCTCGATCACCACGCCGCCGCCGCTCTGACGGGCGAAGCCGTAAACCTGAGAGAGGCCAAGTCCGGTGCCCTTGCCGACATCCTTGGTCGTGAAGAACGGCTCGAAGACGCGGGCCAGAACGTCGGCCGCCATGCCGACGCCGTCGTCGCGGACCACGACCTGGACGTAGTCCCCCGCGGCGAGGTCCTGGACTTCGCCCTCGGCGAGGCTGCGCAGGCTGGTCTCCAGCCGTACGGCGCCGCCCTGGGCGATGGCGTCGCGGGCGTTGACCACCAGGTTCATGACCGCTGCATCGAATTGGCCGGGGTCGATCATGGTCACCGCGCCTGGCGCGCCGGGGGCGAGGGTCAGGGAGACGGCTTCGCCGGCGGCGCGGCGGAGCAGTTGTTCGCTCTCCTTCAGCAAGGTGTCGATGCGGACGGCCTCGGGCTTCAGGGCCTGGCGTCGGGAGAAGGCCAGCAGTTGGTGGGTCAGCCGCTCGCCGCGCCGGGCGGCGCCCAAAGCGGCCTCGACCATGCGGTCGCGCCGCTCGACATCGTCCGGCCGCCGCTGGATTAGGTCCAGGGCGCCGATCACCACGGTCAGCAGGTTATTGAAATCGTGGGCCACCCCGCCGGTGAGCTGGCCGACGGCTTCCAGTTTCTGGGCGTGGTGCAACCGAGCCTGGGCCTCGTCGCGTTCGGCCAACGCCGCCTGGACCCGTTCGGCCAGCAGGTCGTTGATCCGCATCAGATCGAACTCGGCCTGCTTGGCGTCGGTGGTGTCCACGCCAATGCCGATGAAACCGACGAACTCGCCGTTCGGCCCGTATCTGGGCTGGGAGACGGAGCGGATCCACCGCCAGGCGTCGTCGACGCGGCGGTAGCGGGCCTCCAGGGTGAAACGTTGGCGCGAGGCCTCGCCTGCGACCTGCTCCTTCAGGACACGGGGCAGGTCCTCCTCGTGCAGGCGTTCGCGCCAGTCGAAGGCCAGTGCGTCGTCGTATGAAACACCCAGGAAATCCACATAGGCCTGGTTCACGAACTCCCGACGGCCGTCGGTCCTCGAAACCCACAGCAGCACTGGGGCGCTGTCGGCCAGGGCGCGGAACCGGGCGTCGCTCTCGCGGACCTTCTCAAAGGCCAGCCGCCGTTCGGTGATGTCGATATTGACGCCGACCGCACGGACGATGGCGCCCGCGCCGTTCTGCAGCATCTCGCCGCGCGACAGCAGCCACCGGATCTCGCCGTCCGGGCGCACGATCCGGTATTCGGTCGGCGCCATCCTGCCGGTCTTGATGGCGGCGATGTTGCTCTGCCGCACCCACTCGCGGTCGTCGGGGTGCACGCTGCTGAGCAGCGAGCGGATGTTGGACTCCCCGCCCGGAGGCCGGCCGAGGTTCTTGTAGAGCGTGGGCGACCAGTAGCCCTCGCCGGTCAGGACATCCCAGTCCCAGAGGCCGACCTCGCCGGCGTCCTGGGCCAGCTGCAACCGCGCCTCGCTGCGGTCGAGCGCGGCCTGCGCCTCGTCCAGGCGCAGCATGATTTCGCGCAGCGCCGCGGCGACCATGACGGTGACGGCCCCGGAGATCGCGTAGAGGACGACCTGCGCCTGATCGGCGAAGGCGATCGGAAGGGCCTGGCGCACGCCGAGCCCGATGCCCAGCGCGGCCAGCAGGCTGATCCAACCCCAGCGCTGACCCGCAAACAGCGTGGCGACGACGAAGGCGGGGAAGTAGGTCGGCGAGAGGCTGAAGGCGTTGTCCCAGCCGACGAACATGCCGCTGACGCCGATGGCTACGGCCATGGCCGCAAGGCTGATCGCCAGCGCAGCCGGGAAGGGCGGCGAGCGCCGGGGAATGCGAAGCGGCAGGGCGACGGGGCTCATGGCGCCGGACGCTCCCAAGACTCCGGTCGCTAGCGAACCGGCCTGCAGAGCATGCTGGCGCTGGCGGCTTGGTGCAACTCTCGATATCGAAAGGATTGAACCCTATTTTCGCCCGGTTGCGGCTTCATGTTGGCCGGCTCGGAAACGACGTAAGACCTTGCGCCTGAACCTATCGCAGATCTTTTCGCAACGCGGCTTGATCGCGGCCCTGGTGGCGACCTGCGGCGCTGCGGTCGTGCTGTTGGCATGCGCCAATCCGAACTACACGGGCCAGGACTTGGGCAAGTCCAGAGGGTTGGCGAGCGTCGTCGGAACCCTGTCGGACAAGGGGTTGGCGCGGCTCACCGCCGATATGGATCCGGCCATGTTGGCGCTGGCCAAGCGCCACGACCCGGTCAAGCAGGCCGATCCCTGGGGCCGGACCATCGGCTGGGCCAGCCTGGATATCACCCAAATCCCAGACCTTGGCCTGGGTGAGACCTCGGTGGAGACCGCCGAGGAGATCAACTCCTTGCGGGGCTTCTCCAAGCTACCGATCCGCCCCATGCGCCCGTTCGTGCTGGCCGCCAGCGGGCCTGACGGCGCCCGAGCGCTGAAATGCCTGGCCGAGGCGGTCTATTACGAAAGCGCCCGCGAACCGTTGCTGGGCCAGGAGGCGGTGGCCCAGGTGGTGCTGAACCGGGTTCGCCATCCGGCCTATCCGAAATCGGTCTGCGGGGTGGTCTATCAGGGCTCGGCCCGGGAGACCGGCTGCCAGTTCAGCTTCACCTGCGACGGCGCGCTGCGCTACGCCCCCGAGCCTGGCCTCTGGGCGCAGGCCGTGCGCATCGCCCGCCAGGCGCTGGCCGGTCATGTGAACAAGGCGGTGGGGTCGGCGACGCACTATCACGCCAACTATGTCGCGCCCTACTGGGCGCCGACCCTGGTGAAGATGAAGCAGGTCGGTCTGCACATCTTCTATCGTTGGACCGGCCCCTGGGGCGAGCCTCCGGCCTTCACCGGCCGCTATGCGGGCGGCGAGGCCTATCTGTCGCCGGCCATTCTCGGCGGGCTCGACGCGCGCACCAACGGCCTGCTCGATCCCGAGGCCCAGGGTATCGGCGGCGATCGCAAGCTGACCCTGGCGGTGGCGGGCGAGGTCAGGACCTATACCGTCGCCGACGCCGCGGCTCATGGCGGCGAGAAGACTCGGGTGCTGGGCACGCTCTATGCGCCGCGCCGCAAGCCGACGCCCGACGAGGTCCAGGAAATCAACAAGTCGTTGGCGGCCATGGAGGCGGCCAGCGGCGCTTCGCCCGCGCCGATCCCGTTGCCGGCGGCCTCGGTGGCTGCTCCGCAGGGCGGCGGGCCGGGCGAACCCTAGGCTAGCCGCTGAAGGCGTCCGGATAGGCGACCAGCAGGGCCTCGTCCAAGGCGCCGTCCTCCAGCGCCAGGGCCATGAAGGCAGGGCTGCCGGAATAGGGCGATTTGACCTTGGCGGCGGCCTGCGCGCTGAAGCCGAACTTTGGATAGTATTCCGGGTGGCCCAGCACGATCACCGCGTGGGCGCCGAACTCCTTGGCGGTTTCCAGCGACGCGGCGGTCAGGCGCTTGCCGACCCCGTCCCGCTGGCGATCCGGCCGCACGGCCAGCGGCGCCAAGGCGGCGTAAAGGTGCACGCTGTCGGCCCAGAGGCGGCTGTAGAGGATGTGGCCGACGATCTCGCCGTTTTCGTCCTCCTCGATCAGTTCGAACATCACATCGCCCGCGGCCCGCAGGCGTTCGACGAGGTCGGCCTCATCGGCCTGACCAAAGGCGGCGTGGACGATGTCGCGGATGGCGGCGTGGTCGGCGGGGCGAGCGTGGCGGATCATCGGCGCAGTCTTAAGCGCAGGCGGCCTCATGGAAAGGCGGATTTGATCGCCGCCAGGTGTTTCCCGCCACCCCGGCGCAACTACCGCGAGCGGCCGGCGTTCTCCCTGCGGCGCAATGGCGCCGGACATGGAAGCAAGCCGATGTCGAACACCAGCAAGAGCGAACTGAGCCTCCTGAAGCACGACGAGGCCGAGGTCGTGCGCGCCTCGCATCATCCGGCGCTGCATGATCTTGACCGCAAGGCGCTGACGGAAACCCGGAGCCGGCTGCGTGAACTGCGCGACACCGAACGAACCCTGGCCCGCCAGAAGGTACGCGAGACGCGGGGCAAGGCCGATGCGCGGGGCGGAAGCTTCCCAGGAACGGCGGATCGCCCGCTGCAACGCAAGCAGGTGTTCGCTAGCGCGCTTCGACGGGTCAACAAGCAGGTGACCCGCCTGGATGCGATGGACGCCCGGGCCGCGCATGTCGGCGCCGCGCAGCGCGCCCTGGCGATGCGCAAGACCGCCCCGGCGAAGTCTCACCCCGGCGCGGGCCAGACCGCCGACGACGGCATGCAGGCGGTCAGCTCCAAGACGGGCGCGACGTCGGTTCCGCCGGCCAAGGTCGGCAGCGTGTCTCAGGCCAACAAGAACGCCCAGGCCAAACGCGACAATCGCTGAGATCCGGGCCTCGCCGACAGCCCTGGTTTGGCTGGCTCATCCTCGCCGGTTCGTCATGGCCGACCATCTTGTGTCGGCCATCCATAGACGCCGCGCTGGCGGATCGATCTGGACGGTCGGCGCGTATGGACCACCAGGACAAGAGGCCCGGTGATGACGATCTGTTGGTTAGTCGCCGGCCACCCACGACACGTCGGCCCCCAGCGCGTTCAGGTTCTCGACGAACTTCGGGTGCGCGCGCTGGATGGGGCTGGCGTTGAGGATGGTGCTCTCGCCCTCGATGCTGGCGGCCAGCATGAACAGGGCGATGGCCACGCGGATGATGTAGGGGCTTTCCACCGTCGCTGGGGTCAACGGCTTGCCGCCCCAGGTGATCAGCCGGTGCGGATCGCAGAGCAGGGCGTGGGCCCCGAACTTGCCCAGTTCCGACGACCAGCCCAGCGCGCCGTCATAGACCTTGTTCCAGAACATCACCTGGCCCTCGGCGCGCACGCCCAGCGCCACGAAGATCGGCAGCAGGTCGGCCGGGACATAGGGCCAGGGCGCGGCCTCGACCTTGGTCAGGATGTTGGAGGTGAAGGGCTCGCGCACCTTCAGCGGGCCGTCGACGCGCGCCGTGCTCCAGCCGTTCTCGTGGGTCACCTCGACGCCGAACTTGGCGAAGGTGCGGTCCAGCAGCGGGAATTGCTCCACCGAACCGTTCTGGACGGAGATCTCGCCGCCGGTGATCGCGCCCATGGCCAGGAAGGTGGCGACCTCGTGGAAGTCGTCGGCGAAGGTGAACTCCACGCCGCCCAGGCTGTCGACACCCGCCACGGTGATACGCGATCCACCGACGCCCTGGATGCGCGCGCCCATGCCGGCGAGGAACTCGCAGAACTCCTGGACGTGCGGCTCGCAGGCGGCGTTGGTTAGCTTGGACGTGCCATTGGCGGTGGCCGCGCAGAGCACGAAGTTCTCGGTGGTGGTGACCGAGGCGTAGTCCAGCCAGTGGTTGACCGCCGAGAAGCCCTTGCCGGCGGTGATGACCGTGGCCGACGGCTCGCTGGTGACCTCGGCCCCGAAGGCCCGGAACACGTCGATGTGCGGGTCGATCTCACGCGAGCCGAGGGTGCAGCCGGTGACGTCCTCCTCCAGGCTGGCGCGGCCAAAGCGGTGCAGCAGGGCCGGGATCAGCATGATCGAGGAGCGCATGCCCAGCGGCAGGTGCGCGGCCTTGGGATCCAGACCCGTGCCGTGGTGCAGGCGCAGGGTCCCGGTCTCGAAGTCCATCTCCACCGTGCTGCCGAGATTGCGGAAGAAATCCAGCAACTTGCGGACGTCGGTGATGTCCGGGACCCGGTGCAGGGTGATGGGCTCGTCGCTCAGCAGCGTGGCGCAGAGCACGGGCAGGACGGCGTTCTTGTTGGCCGAGGGGGTGATTTTCCCTCGCAAGGCGCGGCCGCCTCGCACGATCAGGTTCGTCATGGCGGCGCGGCGCCTCGTTTCTTCGAAATGAGAGGCGGGCTGTCCGCCAAAAAACAGGAATTCCGGGCGTGGTTAGCGCCCGGTCTGGATCACCAGGCGCCGATTTTCTCGGCCTCTTGGTGGCTGATCGGATGGTGAGCCTTCTCGTGGTCTTCCTCGGCCAGCAGGCGCGCGACTTCAAGGGCGGCCATGCAGCCCATGCCTGCGGCGGTGACCGCCTGGCGGTAGACGTCGTCGGTGACGTCGCCGGCGGCGAAGACGCCGGTGACCGCCGTCGAGGCGCTGCCCGGCTTCACCTGCAGATAGCCCGAGGCGTCAGCCTCAAGCTGGCCGCGGAACAGTTCCGAGGCCGGGGCGTGGCCGATGGCGATGAACACGCCGTCGGCGGGGATCTCGCGGATCTCGCCGGTCTGCGTGTGCTTCAGCTTCACGCCGGTGACGCCCATCGGATCGCTGGCGCCGACCACTTCGTCGATGGCGTTGTTCCAGATCACCTCGATCTTGGGGTGGGCGAACAAGCGCTCTTGCAGGATCTTCTCGGCGCGGAACTCCTCGCGACGGTGCACGACCGTCACCTTGGAGGCGAAGCTGGTGAGGAACAGGGCCTCCTCGACCGCGGTGTTGCCGCCGCCGACCACCACGACCTCCTTGCCGCGATAGAAGAAGCCGTCGCAGGTGGCGCAGGCCGAGACGCCGAAGCCCTGGAATTTCTGCTCGCTTTCCAGGCCCAGCCACTTGGCCTGAGCGCCGGTGGCGATGATCAGGGTCTCGGCCAGCCAGACCTCGCCGCTGTCGCATTCCAACCGGAACGGACGCTGCGACAGGTCGGCCTTGATGACGATGTCGTTGATGATCTCGGTGCCGACATGGGCGGCCTGGGCCTGCATCTGCTCCATCAGCCAGGGACCCTGGATGACGTCGGCGAAGCCCGGATAGTTTTCCACGTCGGTGGTGATGGTCAGCTGGCCGCCAGGCTGGATGCCGGCGATCAGCACCGGATTGAGCAAGGCGCGCGCGGCGTAGATGGCGGCGGTGTAGCCAGCCGGGCCGGAACCCAGGATCAGGCAGCGGGTGGTGCGGGGAGCGTTCTGCGACATCCCGTCTATTTAGGTGAGATTCTGGTCGGATGCACCGGGCACGGGGCGCGGTTGGTTAACGCACGCTTCAAAGGGGGTAATTAAGCTGGGGGCGAACCGTCGAGAACCGCCATGACCAAGACCCCTGAGATCGAGATCGCCGGCCGCAAGATCGGCGCCGCCTACGAGCCCTATGTGATCTGCGAGCTCTCGGGGAATCACAACGGCAGCCTGGAGCGGGCGCTGGCCATGGTGGATGCGGCGGCCGACACCGGCTGCGACGCCATCAAGATCCAGAGCTACACCGCCGACACCATCACCATGGACGTCGACCGCCCGGAGTTCCGCATCCACGGCGGCCTGTGGGAGGGGCGCAGCCTCTATGACCTCTACCAGGAGGCCCAGACCCCCTTCGAGTGGCACGCGGCGATCTTCGAACGCGCCCGCCAGCGGGGGGTGACCCTCTTCTCGAGCCCGTTCGACGAGAGCGCGGTGGACCTGCTGGCCGGCCTCGGCGCGCCGGCCTACAAGATCGCCTCCTTCGAGGCCGTGGACCTGCCGCTGATCCGTTACGCCGCGTCCAAGGGCAAGCCGCTGATCATCTCCACGGGCATGGCCAATCAGGCCGAGATGGCCGCCGCCCGCGACGCCGCCCTGGAGGCCGGAGCGCCTGGCGTGGTGCTGCTGCATTGCGTGTCGAGCTATCCGGCGACCTTCGAGGACGCCAATGTCCGCACCGTGGGCGATATGGCTCAGCGGTTCGGCTCGCCCATCGGCCTGTCGGACCACACGCCCGGCACGGCGGCCTCGGTGGCGGCGGTGGCCATGGGCGCCTGCGTCATCGAAAAGCACTTCACCCTGGCCCGGGCCGAGGGCGGCCCGGACGCGGCCTTCTCGCTGGAGCCGGCCGAGTTCACCGCCCTGGTGCGCGACTGCAAGGACGCCTGGAAGTCGCTGGGCCGGGCGCACTACGACACCCTGGGCTCAGAGCGCGGCTCGCTGGTGTTCCGCCGCTCGCTCTACGTCTCCGCTGACATCAAGGCCGGGGAGGTCCTGACGCGGGCCAATATCCGTTCGATCCGGCCTGGCAACGGCCTGCCGCCGGTGCATCTGGACGAGGTGCTGGGCAAGGCCGTGGTCCGCGACATCGCGCGCGGCGAGCCGTTGGCCTGGGAGATGCTGGGCCGATAGGGGCTCAGACCCGGACGGCGGCGTCCCGAGGCGCGGCGACGACTTCCAGGAAGGCGGTGGCGACCCGATCGGCGCCCAGGCCGTCGCAGACCTCCAGGCTGGCGGCGGTCAGCCGTGCGCGGCAGGCCGCGTCGGTCATCAGCCGCACGGCGGCACGGTCGAAGGCGGTTTCGAAGCCGTCGGCCTCGGCGTCCACCATCAGGACGGCGTCGCGATCGGCGAGGGCGCGGGCGGCCGGGCGCTGGTTGTCGGCCAGGGTGATCAGCAGCGAGGGCAGGCCGAGCGTGCAGCGCTCCCAGGTGGTCGAGCCGCCGCCGCCGATGGCGATGTCGGCGTTCAGGGTCAGGTCGGCCATGTCGCGGGCGTCGACGTGCAGGGTCAGGCGCGGATCGTGGGCGGCGACCCGCCTCAGGCCGGGCAGACTCGGCGCCGTGCTTCCCAGCACCACGTCGAAGGCCAGCTGGCCGTTGCGCTGGCGCAGCCGGTCCACGACGCGCGCGGTGATGCCGCCGACGTCGGTGAGGCCCAGCGCCACCAGAATACGCTCCACCGGGCCGCCACGCCGCGCCAGCGCCTGCTCGCGCAGGGCGGCGAACTCGGGGCGCACGGGGGCGTAGTTCGGCCCCAGCAGCAGCCGCGCCTGGCCGGCGAACAGGGCGTAGTCGGCCTCCACCCGCGCGGGGCCGGAATCAAGGATCAGGTCGGCGGCGAGCGGCCGGTCGGCAAGGTCGTCGATGACCAGGGTCGGGCGACCCTGGGCGACGGCCTCGTGCTCGGCTCGGCCAAGGCCGTAGTGATCGAACACCACAGCGTCGAACCGCACGCCGGTGACGGCGTCCAGCAGCGTCTCGGCGTCGATGGCGGTGGCGTCCTCGCGGGCCATGTCCGGGGCGAAGGCGTCCAGGATGGCGACGGCTTCCGGCGGCGCCAGGAACACGCAATCGGCTCCGTGCTGCTCCAGGGCCCGCGCCAGACTGAGCGAGCGCATGACGTGGCCGCCCCCGACCGAGGGGCCTGCATTGACCACAAAAAGGATGCGCGGACGGAGAATCATTTCCGCCACATGGGATGCCTAAAGCAACCTTTTGAAAAGGCTCTGTTAGCGCGCGGGCAGGCGAACGAAGAACAGCTCCGGATCGCCGGGGTCGAGGCGGTCGACCTGGCCGGCCGGCGCATAGCCGAGCGCGGTGAGCAAATCGCGCATGGGCGTGTTGGATTCATTGGTCGAAACAAACAGGCGCTGATCGGCGTGGGCCCGTTCGATGTCGTCCATCAAGGCCGAGGGGACGCCGCGGCGCTGGAACTCGGCCGCACGCTCAGCGTGTCCGTTCGTCAAGGCGGCGCAGCACCTCGTCGGCGGCGCGGTCGGTCTCGGCCAGCGGCGGATACTGCCAGCTATGGAACGCCCCGCCGAACGGCCGTGCGGCGCCCAGGCTTTCCAGATCTTCGTGGAACAGTCGGAACTTCAGGCTTTCGCCGCTCATCTTCAGAACGAAGACCGGCTTGCCAGTCGATGCGGCGTCCGTGGCCAGGTTGGTCGAATCCTCGGTGACCAGGATGTAGTCGGCCGCGGCCAGGAACGCGAAATAGGGATTGTCGCCCTCACCGTCCCAGATTACGCCGGGCAGGTGTTTCAGGCGGGCGGCCAGGATCGCGCGCGCCGGTTCCGGCGTGCGGCGGGTGAAGCTGACCATCACCGAACCGCCCTCCTGGACGACCGGCAGTTCGATCTCGCGCGCCATGGCGGCGGCGCGTTCGACGTTGAGGTCATGAGCCTTCGACTTGCCGCCGACGATCACCGCCACGCGCGGGCGGGGCAGGGCGTCGAGTTCGGCCGAGAAGCGTTCCAGGTCGGCGGCCAGCCGCTCGGCGTTCACCCGGCCGGGCGATCCGGTGATCGGGAAGACGTTGTCGCCGACCAGCCTGTCGTGCTTGGGCGGAATGACCAGGTCGAACAGCCGCGTGGGCATGCGCGGGTCCTGGATCTGCACGACATAGGTCTGCTTCCTCGACCAGCGCCTGACGCGAATGGAAAGCGGCAAGGTCGCGCGACCGGCCGCGATCCAGAGATCGGGCCAGGGCGGAGCTATGTCGCTTTCAGGCGTGAGCAGCCGGCGCGGGGCCAGGTTCAGCCACCATGGCAGCCGCCCGATCCAGCTCTTCCAGCCGACGCGCTTGACGATGATCCTGGCCGGACGCTTGCGTGCGATGGCGTTGGCGAGGCCCACGACCTGGGCCTCGATGCCCGCACGCCCGTCCGAGACCGCCCAGATGATGAGCGGAGTCTCGGCGGACGTCGGATAGGATTGGGTCAAGTCGTGCCTAGACCCACTCGACCTTGAGGATCTCGTAGGCCTTGCCGCCGCCGGGGGTGTTCACCTCGACGACGTCGCCCATTTCCTTGCCGATCATGGCGCGGGCGAGCGGGGACACGATGGAGATCTTGCCCTTCTTCACGTCGGCTTCGTGTTCGCCGACGATCTGGTAGCGAGCCTTCTCCTCGGTGTCTTCGTCGACCACGGAGACCGTGGCGCCGAACTTCACCTGACTGCCGGAGAGCTTCGATACATCGATGACCTGCGCGCGCGCCATGCGGTCTTCGATCTCGGCGATCTGACCTTCAATCCACCCCTGACGCTCCTTAGCGGCGTGGTACTCGGCATTTTCAGAGAGGTCGCCATGCGAACGCGCTTCCGAGATCGCAGCGATCACGGCAGGGCGCTCAGAGGTCTTCAAACGCTTCAATTCATCGTCGAGGACTTGCCAGCCCTCGGCGGTCATCGGGACTTTTTCCATGATAGGTGAGGACTCGGTCGCCTTTAAGGGAGTTCGTTGCCGGCCGCGGGCGCGGGCGTCCGGGGGGGTAGAGGATAGATGCGGCGGCGCAAAAACTCAAGGGCCGCTCCGGACCATTGTTCCGGCGGCATCTTTTGCAGGCCCCGTGAAACCTTTCAGAGAACGGGGTGGCAAGGGTCGTAGCGCGTACCTAGATTGGCGCCAACCCTGAAAGGCGCAGCATGAAGTCCAAGCCCGCGATCACCCTCTACCACTCGCCGGGCAGCCGCGCTTTCACCGCCTACTGGCTGCTTGAGGAGTTGGGTGTTCCCTTCCAGGTCACCAATGTCGACATCCGCAAGGGTGATCAGAAGAAGAAGGAATACCTGAAGCTCAACCCCTCCGGGAAGGTGCCGACCATCACCGACGGCAAGGTGGTGGTCAGCGAGAACCCGGCGATCTGCATCTATCTGGCCGACCGCTACGGCTATGGCGGACTGGCGCCGAAAATCGAAGCCGCCGCGCGCGGGCCTTACCTCAAGTGGATGGTCTATTCGACGGCGGTGCTCGATCCGCTGGTCAGCCTGCATCCCAAGCATATCGACCTGCCGGGGGCCGAGACCGGTTTCGGCGGCTTCGACGACATGGTCGAGGTGCTGTCCAAGACCTTGCGAGGTCGCAAGTACCTGCTCGGCGACAAGTTCTCGGCCGCCGACATCATGCTGGGCTCGACGATCTCGGCGGCGCTGCGGCGCAAGGCCTTGCCCGACCTGCCGGTCCTGGTCGACTACAACGGCCGCCTGAGCGCCCGGGCCGCCTATCACCGCGCCGCCGATGCGACCTGGCCGGAGTGGCTGTTCGCCTGAGGCTCGAAGGCTCAGGCGCTCTCGGAGATGATCGCGCCGTGCAGTTCGGCCGCGTCGGGGGCCTCATAGACGCCCTCGATGAAGTCGAACATCTCGGGGCTGACGGCGATGGCGAAGGTTGCGCCGCGAACCTCGTTGCGCTCCAGAACCCGCGCGCGGCGGACCTCCGGCGAAGCGGTGACGAAGTGGAACTGGATCGGCAACTCCACCGCCGCGGCGATGTCGGCCACGCGGGCGCGGTCGGCCTTGCGCATCAGGCCCAGGTCCAGCACCACCGAGGTCCCGGCCGCGATCACCCCGGCCGCCGTCGACCAGATCTGCGTCTCGCAGCGTTCGACCCGCTCCATCATCCAGTCGAATTCCAGCGGCTCAGGCATGTCGGCGGCGAACAGCCGGGCCATCCAATCGTCGATGGCGAAATGGACGGCGGGTTCGCGGCGCGCGAATTCCTTGGCGTAGGTGGATTTTCCGGCGCCGGAGGGGCCGAAGACGACGTGGAGCGTGGCGGTCATGGCCCGCCCGTAGAGCATTTCCGATCGCTCGGAAATGCTCCGGGGCGGGTATTTTTCGCCGCAGCCCCAGCGCGGGCGGCTACTTCACCGAGAACCCGCCGTCGATGGCGATCTCGGCGCCGGTGACATAGCGGCTCTCGTCGGAGGCCAGCCAGAGCACGCCGTTGGCGATGTCCTCGGGGTAACCCTTCACGCCCATCGGCACGGCGTCCACGGTCATGGCGTCCAGCACCGCCGGGCGCGGCGGGCGGGCGTTGTCGCCGACCTCGCCGGTTCCCATGATCGAATCCCAGATCGGGGTCTCGATGATGCCGGGGTGGACGGAGTTGACCCGCACGCCGTCCTTGGCGGCGGCGCATTCCAGGGCCACGGCCTTGGTGAACAGCCGCACGCCGCCCTTGGTGGCGCAATAGCCGGCCAGGATCGGCGAGCCCTTCAGGCCGGCCACCGAGGACATGTTGATGATCGAGCCGCCGCCGTTCTCGCGCATCAGCGGGATCGAATGCTTCACGCCCAGGAAGACGCCGTCGAGATTGACCGCCGTCTGCTTCTGGAAATCGGCCAGGGGCATGGTCAGGACCGAGCCGCTGATGCCGATGCCGGCGTTGTTGACCAGGATGTCCAGGCGTCCGTGCTGGGCCTTGATGGCCGCGACGACGTCGATCCAGGCCTGCTCGGCGGTGACGTCGTGATGGAGGTAGCTGGCCTTGCCGCCGGCGGCGGTGATCGCCTCGACCGTTTGCGCGCCCTTGGCGTCCTGCAGGTCGGTCACGACGACGACCGCGCCCTCCTGCGCCAGGCGTTCGGCGCAGCTGCGGCCGATGCCGCTCGCTCCGCCCGTGATGAGCGCAACCTTACCCTCGACCCGTCCGGCCATGACCATCCCTCCCATTGGTGATCGTTGTTTAGTTGAGCTACGCCTAGCCTAGCTCGGCGATCAGGGCCAGCTTCTGCCGCAGCTAAAGATTCGGGCCGCGAGCCTGAACCAGGAGGGAGTTTTCATGAGCATCACCATTCGGCCCTGCGTCGCCGGCGACGAGGCCGCCCTGGCTCTGGTGGGGCAGGCGACCTTCCTGGAAACCTATGCCGGGGTCCTGCCGGCCGCCGACATTCTGAGCCACTGCAAGACCCAGCATGGGGAGGCGTTCTACGCCAATTGGCTGGCGAAGCCTGGCTACAGCCTCTGGGTCGCGGAGATGGACGAGGGCGGGGCGGCGATCGGCTACGCCGCCCTGACGCCGCCGGACCTGCCGGTGCCCACCGGCGAACGAGACGTTGAGCTGAAGCGAATCTATGTCCTCAACCGCTTCCACGGCACGGGACTGGGCGCGAAGCTGATGTCCACGGCGATGGAGAGTGCGACGAGCAACGGCTTCACGCGCATGCTGCTGGGCGTGTTCGGTGGAAACTCGCGCGCAATCGCCTTCTACGCCCGCCAGGGCTACGCCGAGGCGGGCGTCCGGAAGTTCCGTGTAGGCGCCAATGAGTACGACGACCTGGTCTTGGCTCGGTCTCTCTAGGCCGCCGGGGCGGAGGCGCTTACCAGGTCACGTTACCGTTGGCGGTGAGCAGGCCGACCAGCATGGCGGCGCCCAGGGCGATGATCAGACCCACGATGATAAGGTCTGTGTATCCCTCGAAGCGCTCCAGCAGGTGCCTGTTCTTGTGATGGTGGACCTCACCTTCATGATGTCCGGATTGCATGGCTTTTCCTTCGCATACTGTTCCAGAGGACATGTCCTCCGCCAGACTGCGACAGGCGCCCAGGTGGGCCTTCCGGCTGGTCATCAGGGGCCGCCGGAGCTCGCCCACTTTCGCGCCTGCCGAAGCAAGGCGATACCCGGAGCGTGCGCCCCGAACGAACAGTGGTCAATGAGGTTTCACGGTTAAGTGCTTCGCAAACCTAAGTTTGCGAGCCGGTCGCATGATCATGATCGACGCGGCGGCGCAGAGGCGAACAGGCTCGCCTCTGCGCTTGGAGGGCCGTTAGGCGTAACTTTGCAGCGGACGCACGTCCAAGGTGTCCGTCGCCGTCGCCGCGATGGCCTGGGCGGCCGCCAGGGCCCCCGCGGCGGTGGTGAAGTACGGGGTCTTCATCATCAGGGCGGTGCGGCGGATCTCGAAGGAGTCGGCCAGGGACTGCTTGCCTTCGGTGGTGTTGAAGACCAGCTGGACCTCGCCGTTCTTCATGGCGTCGACGATGTGCGGACGGCCTTCGAGGACCTTCTTCACCTGCACGACCTCAAGGCCTTGCTCGGCCAGGTAGGCGCCGGTGCCGGAGGTGGCGAGGATCTTGAAGCCCTGGGCGATCAGCAGGCGCACCGGCTCGACAATCCACGGCTTGTCGTCTTCACGGACCGAGACGAAGACGGAACCGGTTTTCGGCAGGATCACGCCGCCGCCGAGCTGGCTCTTGGCGAAGGCGCGGGCGAAAGCCGGGGCGGATGAGGTTTCGCCGTCGCGGACCCAGTCGAGGCCCATGACCTCGCCGGTGGAACGCATTTCCGGGCCCAGCACCGTATCGACGCCGGCGAAGCGGGCGAACGGGAACACCGCTTCCTTCACCGCCACGTGGTTGAACGGCTTCTCGACCAGGTCGAAGCTGGAGAGCTTCTCGCCGGCCATCAGCTTGGCGGCGATGGAGGCCAGCGGCTTGCCGATGGTCTTGGCCACGAACGGCACCGTGCGGCTGGCGCGCGGGTTCACTTCCAGCACATAGATGCGCGGCGCTTCGGAGTGGGGTTCTTCGATGGCGAACTGCACGTTCATCAGGCCGCGCACCTGCAGGGCGCGCGCCATGGCCTCGGTCTGGCGCTTCAGCTCGGCGATAGTCTCCGGCTTCAGCGAGAACGGCGGCAGGGAGCAGGCGCTGTCGCCCGAGTGCACGCCGGCTTCTTCGATGTGCTCCATGACGCCGGCCACGAAGACCTGGCCCGCATCGTCGCACAGGGCGTCGACGTCCACCTCGGTGGCGCGGCTCAGATACTGGTCGATCAGCACCGGGCTGTCGCCCGACACCTGCACGGCGGTCTTGACGTAGCGTTCGAGCTGCTCGTCGTCGCGGATGATCTCCATCGCCCGGCCGCCCAGCACGTAGGACGGGCGGATGACGATGGGGTAGCCGACCTGATGGGCGCCGGCGAAGGCCTCGTCGCGCGAGCGGGCGATGGCGTTGATCGGCTGGGCGATCTTCAGCTTGTGCAGCAGTTGCTGGAAGCGCTCGCGGTCCTCGGCCAGGTCGATGGCGTCGGGGCTGGTGCCCAGGATCGGGATCCCGGCGTCTTCGAGCGGCTTGGCGAGCTTCAGCGGCGTCTGGCCGCCGAACTGCACGATCACGCCCAGCAGGGTCCCACGGGTCTGCTCGACCGCGATCAGCTCCAGCACGTCCTCGGCCGTCAGCGGCTCGAAGTACAGGCGGTCGGAGGTGTCGTAGTCGGTCGAGACGGTCTCGGGGTTGCAGTTGACCATGATGGACTCGACGTCCAGGTCGCCGAGGGCGAAGGCCGCGTGGCAGCAGCAGTAGTCGAACTCGATGCCCTGGCCGATCCGGTTGGGACCGCCGCCGAGGATGATCGCCTTCTTACGGTCGCTCGGCTCGCTCTCGCACTCGGGAATCTGGCCCAGCGCGCCGCTCTCGTAGGTCGAATACATGTAGGGCGTGGCGGCGCGGAACTCGCCCGCGCAGCTGTCGATGCGCTTGAACACCGGGCGCACGCCGTGGGCGCGGCGTTGTTCACGGACCTCGGCCTCGGTGGTGTGGGTCAGCTTGGCCAGGCGGGCGTCGGAGAAGCCCTGGGCCTTGATGGCGCGGAATTCGGCGGCGGTGGCGGGCAGGCCGCGATCGCGGAGGTCGGCCTCGACCTGAACCAGGGTTTCCAGCTGGCGCAGGAACCACGGCTCGTACGAGCAGGCCGCGTTGATCTCTTCGACGCTGAGGCCGTGGCGGAAGGCCTGGGCGATGACCAGCAGGCGGTCGGGGGTCGGCTTGCCCAGCGCGCGGATGACGGCGGCGCGGCCGGTCTCGGCGTCATGAGCGCCTTCGATCTCGACCTCGTCCAGACCGGTCAGGCCGGTTTCGAGACCGCGCAGGGCCTTTTGCAGGCTCTCGGCGAAGGTGCGGCCGATGGCCATGACCTCGCCGACCGACTTCATGGCGGTGCTGAGGGTCGGCTCTGAACCCGGGTACTTCTCGAAGGCGAAGCGCGGGATCTTGGTGACGACGTAGTCGATGCTGGGCTCGAACGAGGCCGGCGTGGCGCCGGTGATGTCGTTCATCAGTTCGTCGAGGGTGTAGCCGACGGCCAGACGCGCGGCGACCTTGGCGATCGGGAAGCCGGTGGCCTTGGACGCTAGGGCCGAGGAGCGCGACACCCGCGGGTTCATCTCGATGACGACCATCCGGCCGTCGGCCGGGTTCACCGCGAACTGCACGTTGGAGCCGCCGGTTTCGACGCCGATCTCACGCAGGACGGCGATCGAGGCCGCCCGCATCTGCTGATATTCCTTGTCAGTCAGCGTCAGGGCCGGGGCGACGGTGATCGAGTCGCCGGTGTGCACGCCCATCGGATCGATGTTCTCGATGGAGCAGACGATGATGCAGTTGTCCGCCTTGTCGCGGACGACCTCCATCTCGTACTCCTTCCAGCCGAGCACGCTCTCTTCGATGAGCACTTCGGTGGTGGGCGAGAGGTCGAGGCCGCGTTCGACGATCTCTTTGAATTCTTCGAGATTATAGGCGATGCCGCCGCCGGTGCCGGCCAGCGTGAAGGACGGGCGGATGATCGCGGGCAGGCCCACGAACTCCAGGCCTTCGAGGGCCTCGTCCATGTTGTGGGCGGCCTTGGACTTCGGGCTCTCAAGACCCAGCTTGTCCATGGCGTCGCGGAATTTCTGGCGGTCCTCGGCCTTGTCGATGACGTCGGCCTTGGCCCCGATCATCTCCACGCCGTACTTGGCGAGCGCGCCGGAGGCCTCGAGGGCCAGGGCGGTGTTCAGCGCCGTCTGGCCGCCCATGGTCGGCAGCAGGGCGTCCGGGCGTTCCTTGGCGATGATCTTTTCGACCATCTCGGGCGTGATCGGCTCGATGTACGTGGCGTCGGCCACGTCCGGATCGGTCATGATCGTGGCCGGGTTCGAGTTGACCAGGATGATCCGATAACCCTCGGCGCGCAGGGCTTTGCAGGCCTGGACGCCGGAGTAGTCGAACTCACAGGCTTGGCCGATGACGATCGGGCCAGCGCCGATGATGAGGATCGAGGAGATGTCTGTGCGTTTCGGCATGTCCACTCGCGCGCATGGGCGGTCGCGCATCAAAGCGCGCCCGGTCCCGGTCAAACTGCAGGTTAAGTGGGCCGTTTAGAGACGGACTCGCCCGGGCGCAAGTCGCCGATTGGCCTAAACAAAAAGGGCCGGCGTCTCCGCCGGCCCCTAGTCGTTCTAACACAAGGACCCGTAAGCCCTTGCGAGGTATTTTTAGACCTGCAGATTGCCGGCGGACATCTTGCCGCTGCGACGGTCTTGCTCGAGTTCGTAGGTGACTTTTTGGCCCTCGTTCAGGCTGCGGAGGCCCGCACGCTCGACGGCCGAGATGTGAACGAAGACGTCAGCGCCGCCATCGTCGGGTTGAATGAAGCCGTAGCCCTTGGTTCCGTTGAACCATTTCACAGTGCCGGTAGCCATAGAGGTGTCGTCCTTGGGATAGTAAAATCCGCAACCCAAGCCTTTTGAGCCGCGCATCAAATTTCGGGAGGGTCGGGGAGCAGGTTCGGTGCGCCGGAATTTGGAGCGTCGAAAATCAGCCGAACCATACGAGTTTGACGATCAAAGCCTAGCGCGCTTCCAGAGGCCCTGCAAGACGATCGACGGGACGTTGCTCTACGCGCAGCGCGTGCCCAGTAGGTGTTAAGCATATATCGGGCAGGTGAGGTATTCAGTGGTCCGAGGTGGAGGTCTCGTTGCTGCAACGCCTCGCGGCGATAGTCGTCTTTGAGTTTTATGCGGCGCTGGGGTCTTGCGGTCTGGCGGGGGCGAGCCGCCTTCGAAGCTGCGCTCTTGGTCTTCGCGTCGGAGGCGCCGGCTTGGGGGCTCCCGTTTTCCCGTCGCCGCGCAGGCGGTCGCGCGTCAGGGTAAGTCGCGAAAAATCAGTGTGATAAACGCCGCTCCAGCCGCCCGGCCCTGGCGGATGCGTGGTGGCGGGAAAGCCACACTCCACGCCTCTCCGCGGTTGGCCGTGGAGCCGAGGCCGCCTTGCGCGATCAGCAGTTCTTCGACGGCGGCTGTTTTCGTTCATACGTGACGGCGGAGCGCGGCGGCTGATCTGGGTTTTGGGAAAACTCAGGAAATCTTTCCCGGTCGCCCTTCCAGCGGCGACGTTGCTGGGCCGCGTCAAGGTATTCGTCGGCGGTCAGGCCAGGCGCTTCCAGGCTTCCCTTGACTGGCCGCCTGGGGCAGCTTGGTTGCCGAACGTCGTCTCTGAAGGGCGCCTTGGCCGCGATCTCCACCCATGATCCGCTCGCCGATCTGTTGCCGCGCATAGCGTCCGGCGATCGCGCAGCTCTGCAGCAGCTCTATCAGGCGTCCTCCGCGAAGCTTTTTGGCGTCTGCCTGCGTATCCTCTCCAACCGGGATGAGAGCGAAGACGTGTTGCAGGAGGTCTATCTGACGATCTGGCGTAGGGCCGACCGCTTCGATGCGGGCCGGGCCAGCGTCATGACCTGGATGTCGACCATCGCCCGCAACCGGGCCATCGACCGGCTGCGGGCCCGCGGTCCGCTGGCCTACGCCCAACCGGTCGACGAGATGGAGATCGAGGACACCGCGCCCCGCGCCGAGGCCTTGCTGGAGGCCGCCCAGGATGGCGCGGCGCTGCATCGCTGCCTGGCCGAGCTGGACGAGCGGACGGCTAAGGTGATCCGCATCGCCTTCTTCGAGGGCGTCACCTACGAGGCCCTGGCTCAGCGTCTCGACACGCCGCTGGGCACAGTGAAGAGCTGGATCCGGCGCGGCCTGCTGAAGCTCAAGGGGTGCCTTGAGCGATGAGCGACATCGGTCCCGAACTCCCGCAAGACGAAGCCCTGGCCGCCGAACACGCGCTGGGCGTGCTGACCGCCGCCGAGCGCGCCGCCGCCGAGCTGCGGATGGCGCGCGACCCTGCCTTTGCGGCCAAGGTCGAGGCCTGGCGCGAGCGGCTGGCCTCTCTGGCGGAGGAGGTGGAGGCTGTCCAGCCTCCCGCCGGCCTGTGGCCGCGCATTGCTGGGGGCCTGTCGGTCAATGACAACCAGGCGGTCGTGCGGCGGCGGCTGCGGTTCTGGCGCGGCGCGACGGTGGGGTCGCTCGCTCTTGCGGCCGCCAGCCTGGCCATGGTCGCGGTGCTCGCGACCCGCCCGCCGCCGATCATCGTCACGCCGCCGCCTGGGCCGATGATGAACGCGCGCCTGATGCCGACGTCCGGCGGGCGGCCGATGTTTCTCGCCGCCTATGATCCGCAGCGTAAGGCGGTGCTGGTCGCCTCGCTGGTGCCGCCGGGTTCAGACCCGACCCACAGCCACGAGCTTTGGCTGATCCCGGCCGACGGCAAGCCGCGCTCGCTGGGGCTGGTCGAGCAGGGAGCCTCGAAGTCGATGCCGATCTCCGACCGAATGGCCGCCATGGCCACCGAAGGCGCGTCGATGGCGGTGTCGGTCGAGCCCATGGGCGGCTCCCAGCAGGATGGTCCCTCGGGACCGGTGGCCGCGATCGGCAAGCTGGCCAGGATCTGAGCCGTACGCCCTGGCGTTGCAGCTTCGAGGCGCCCTATGTTCCTCGCAAGAGTTCAGAGGATTGATGATGAGAGCGCTTTTGCTCGCGGCGAGCGTCGCGGCTTTGGTTGGCCTGGGCGATGCGCAGGCCGTGGAGTTCCACAAGGACGGCATGACCGCCAAGGAGGTGCAGTCCTGGCTCACCGACAGCGGCTACAAGGCCGAAATGGCCAAGGACACCGGCGGTGACTCCTATCTGAAGAGCGCCTCGGACGGGGTCAGCTTCGACGTCCACCTCTATGACTGCAAGAAGGACCGCTGCGCCTCGATGCAGTTCATCGCCGGGTTCGACCTGGACGAGAAGCTTGAGCTGGCCAAGGTGAACACCTGGAACGAGGGCAAGCGCTACGTGGACTGCTTTCTCGACGACGAGGGCGATCCCTGGTTCACCTATGACGCCAATGTCAGCCCCGGCGGCAGCCGCGAGGCCCTCGACGACGACTTCGCGGTCTGGCTGAGCTTTGTGCCGGACATGAAGGAACTCGCCGGCTGGAAATAGCGTCGGCCGGAAACAAATAGCCGGCGGGACTGCATCTCCGCAGATCCCGCCGCCGTATCCTTGATGTCGCCGTCGCAGCGACAAGAAAATCAAGGACACCAGGAATGACTTCCAAGTTTATCCCGGCGCTCGTCGCCGGCGTTGCCGCCGCATGCCTTCTAGCTGGTGGCGCATCTGCTCAAATGGCAAGTTCGATGGGCGCCGAAAAGACTGTGATGGTCGGCGGGGCGGCGATGTACCCGTCTCGGAATATTGTCCAGAACGCCGTCAATTCGAAGGATCACACGACCTTGGTGGCTGCGGTGAAGGCCGCCGGGCTGGTCGACACCCTATCGGGTCCAGGACCGTTCACGGTCTTCGCGCCGACCAACGAGGCCTTCGCCAAGCTTCCCGCCGGAGCCGTCGAGGGATTGTTGAAGCCCGAGAACAAGCCGGCCCTGGCCAAGGTGCTGACCTATCACGTCGTGGCGGGCAGGCTGACCGGTGCGGATCTGGCGGCGCGGGTGAAGGCCGGTGGCGGCAAGGCTGTGCTGAAGACGGTCGAGGGCGAAAACCTGACGGTCATGGCCATGGGCGGCGGTCTGGTCGTCCACGACGCTAAGCATGGCGCTTCGAAGGTGACGATCGCCGACGTCAATCAGTCCAACGGCGTGATCCACGTGGTGGACACGGTGCTGATGCCCTGAGGATCGAACATCGCCGAAACCCTCCCTCCAACGTGGTGGGGGAGGGCGTCGGCGAACTGTCCTACTTGCGGGCGTCCATCAGGCCCGCGAAGCGCTCGAACAGGTAGAGCGAGTCCGTGGGGCCGGGAGAGGCTTCCGGGTGATGTTGCACCGAGAACACCGGGCGGTCCTTGAGGGCGATCCCGGCGTTGGTGCCGTCGAACAGCGAGATATGGGTCTCGACCACCGGCTCGGGCAGGCTGTCGCGATCGACGGTGAAGCCGTGGTTCATCGAGACGATCTCCACCTTGCCGGTGGTGACGTCCTTGACCGGATGGTTCGCGCCGTGGTGGCCCTGTTCCATCTTCACGGTGGTGGCGCCCAGCGCGCGGGCCATCATCTGGTGCCCAAGGCAGATGCCGAAGATCGGCACGCCGCTTTCGACCAGCTTCTTGATTTCGGGAACCGCGTACTCGCCGGTGGCCGCCGGATCGCCGGGACCGTTCGACAGCAGCACGCCGTCGGGCTTGCGGGCCAGGACGTCCTCGGCGGAGGTCTTGGCCGGCACCACGGTGACGCGGGCGCCGATCGAGGTCAGGGCGCGCAGGATGTTGCGCTTCACGCCGTAGTCGAGAACCACGACCTCGTATTTGGGCTCGCCGGCCTTGGCGTAGCCTTCCGGCCAGGTCCACAGGCCTTCGTCATAGACGAACGGCTGCAGGCAGGAGGCGTCCTTGGCCAGGTCCAGGCCTTCGAGACCGGCCCAGGCCTTGGCCTTTTCGGTCAGGGCGGCGATGTCGAACTGGCCGTCGGGCGAGTGGGCGATGACGCCGTGCGGCATGCCCTTCTCGCGGATCGCGCGGGTCAGGGCGCGGGTGTCGACGCCGGCCAGGCCGACGACGCCGCGACGCTTCATCCAGGTGTCGAGGTCGCCTTGCGAGCGCCAGTTGGCCGGCGGGGTCGGCACGTCGCGGAAGATCGCGCCGCGCGCCGCGGTCTCGGCCGAGCCGGACATCTGCTCGATGTCCTCGGTGTTGACGCCGACATTGCCCATGTGCGGGAAGGTGAAGGCCACGATCTGGGCCATGTAGGAGGGGTCCGTCAGGATCTCCTGGTAGCCGGTCATGGCGGTGTTGAAGCAGACCTCGCCAACCGCGTCGCCCGTCGCGCCGACGCCGACGCCTTGCAGGACGGTTCCGTCCGCCAGGACCAGAACGCCGGTGACACCTGGAAGGAGTTCAACAGTCATCTCGGCGTCTCCATGGATGGGCCGCATGCTCGCAAAAAGGCGGGCCAGGGAGAACCCCGCCCGTTCAATCTGTCCGCTTGTGTCGGCAAACGGCCGCGTAGGTACTGACTCGCGGTCGCTGGGTCAATGCGGGTCTCTAACGCACTTCGCCGCGTCTTGATCCTCCCAACCGTCGATCGCCTTGTGGAAAAGGACGCGGTCGGCTTTGACCTGACGCTGGCAGGCCTTCTGCAGCCGCCTTAGGCCAGGACACCTGAGATCGCGCCGAACAACGCCTCGGCCCTGATCGGCTTGCCGATGTGGCGGTCGGCGCCGGCCGCGGTCGAGGCCTGCAGGTCGCCCGGCGAGGTGTTGGCGCTGATGACGATGATCGGCGCGCGCGGCAGGCCCGGCGCCTCGGCCTCGCGGATCGCGCGGATGGCGGCCAGCCCGTCCATCACCGGCATGCGCAGGTCCATCAGCACGACGTCGAAGGCGCCGCCGCGCCAGGCCTCCACCGCCTGCTGGCCGTTCTCGACGCTCACCACCTGCGCGCCAGCCGCGCCCAGCATCAGCTCCAGCACCTTGCGGTTGGTGGGATTGTCGTCGGCGGCCAGCACCCGCAGCGGCGGGCCGTCAACATCGTGGGCGACGGGGGCGGGCGGCGAAATGTCGGTGGCGAGCGCGGCGTCGCCATAGTCCAGCAGCCCGGTCACCAGCTTCTCCAACTGCCCGGCCGAGGCGGCGATATCGGCCAGCAGCGCGCTCTGGGTCTTGGATAGATGGGTCTTCTCCAGCGCCTGGATCAGGCCGGTCACCCCGTTCAGCGGCGTGCGCAGCTCGTGGCTCATGTCGGCGACGAACTCGCTCTTGGCGCGGCTGGCGACCTCGGCGCGGTGCAGGGCGTCTTCCAGCGCCGCGGCCTGGCGCTTCATCTGGGTGATGTCGACGCGCAGGCCGATGACCCCGCCGTCGGCGGTGCGGCGCTCCTCGATCATCAGCCAGCGGCCGTCGGCCAGGCGCTGCTCGTGACGCTCGCCGGTCGGGTTCAGCGGTTTGTCGAGCCGGGCGGAGAGCCATTCTTCCTCGCGGCCGACCGCGTCGGGATAGTCGCCGCGCGCCACCCCCTCGCGCAGGGTGTCGGCCAGCCGGGCTTCGGAACTGAAGAGGTCGGCCGAGCGGTGGTAGATCTCGGCGTAGCGTTTGTTCCAGAGGATGTAGCGGCCCTGGTGGTCCAGGAAGACCACCCCCTCCGGCAGCAGGTCGATGGCCTCGCGCAGGCGATCGCCGGCCATGCGCGCCTTCGCCTCGGCGTCGGCCAGGGCCTTGCCGCCCAGCAGGCGACCCAGGCCGCGCGCCAGCACGCCGCCCCAATTCCGAAGCCCCGCCTTCGGCATGTATACTGACCCCAACGAACCGCTTGGGTCGATCAGATGGCGCGGCAGGATTGCTGGAATGCGTCCGCCGCCCGTTCGACGTGCAGAAAGTGAAAAGCGCCCAGCAATTGGGCGCCTGGGTTCGCTTTTCGCGCTCGAGCGGTTATTTCAGCGGCCATGAGCATCACCACGGTCGGCTTGGACGCTGACGACACCCTTTGGCATAACGAAACCATCTTCCGTCTGACCCATGACAGGTTCACAGACCTGCTGTCCGACGTCGCGGACAAGACCGTGCTTGAGACGCGGCTGGCCGAGGTGGAGAAGCGCAACCTGCGGCTCTACGGCTATGGGGTGAAGGGCTTCACCCTCTCGATGATCGAGACGGCCATGGAGCTGACCGGCGGCGAGGCCCCGGCGCGGGTGATCCGCGAGATCCTGGCGGTCGGTCGCGAGATGCTGACCGAGCCGGTCGAGCCGCTGCCTGGCGTCGACGACACCCTGGCCGAGCTTTCCAAGCTCTACCGGCTGGTGCTGATCACCAAGGGCGACCTGCTGCATCAGGAGCAGAAGCTGGCGGCCTCGGGCCTGGGCGACCTGTTCGCGGCGGTCGAGATCGTCAGCGAAAAGGACGCTTCGACCTACAGCCGGGTCTTCGCCCGCCATGGCACCGGCGCCGCGCAGGCGGTGATGTGCGGCAACTCCATGCGCTCGGACATCCTGCCAGCCGTCGAGGCGGGCGCCTACGCAGCTTACATCCCCTATCCGCTGATCTGGGCCCATGAAGTGGCCGATGCGCCCACCGGCCATCCGCGCTTCGCCGAACTGGCCTCGATCCGCGACCTGCCGGCCTGGATCGCCGGGCTGAGCTGAGGCCCGCCACCCAACGCTCGTCATCCTCCGGGCTCGCGAAGCGAGATCCGGGGGACCCAAGCTGAGTTGCGAACCTAGAACCGCCGTTTGGGTCCCCCGGCTCGTCTTTCAGACGACCGGAGGATGACGAGCGGCGTGGATGTCACAACGCGCGCCTGCGATCCGTCCTTGAGGCGAAGGTCGGAGGAAATCACATGTCGCGCATACTTTCGGGCGGGCTCGCGGTGGCTTTGGGCGCCAACGCCCTGGCCATGCTGCTGGCCTCATTCTGGTGGTACAGCGCCGTGCCGGGCGTGATCGCCACCGGCGCTTATAACCCTCATTTCGTCAGGGATATCGGCGCGGCCTATCTGGTGACGGCAGGAGGGCTGGCCTGGTTCGCCTGGCGGCCGGTCCAGGGCTGGCCGGCGCTGGTCGCCGCCGCGGCGTTCCTGGTGTTGCACGCAGGCATCCACATCTTCGACGCCAGCTGCTCGTCCAATCCGGCCGCCGACCTGATCCGCGATCTGCCCGGCGTCTATCTGCCCGCCGTGCTCGCGGCAGGACTCGCCGTCTTCGCACGCCGTGGAGCCTGACCATGTTGAAAGCCATGATCGCTCGCCAGATCGACAAGATGGAACGCCTGTGGGGCTATGACGCCAGCTATCTGCGCCTAGTCCTCAAGGTGAACCCGATGAGCGCGCTGAAGTTCGGCATGGTCAGCCAGATGGTCGATCTCAAGGCGGCGCCCGCCGAGGCCGTCGCCGCCGCCAAGCTTGTCGGGACCCTGGCCGAGGACTGCGGGCCCTGCACTCAGATCGTCGTGGACATGGCCGCCGCCGAGGGCGTCGCGCCGAACGTGCTGCGGGCGATCCTGGCTGGGAACGAGGCGGAGATGGGCGAGAGCGCGGCCATCGCCTGGCGCTTCGCCCGCGCCAGCCTGGCGCGTGACCTGGAGGCGGTCGATCCGCTGCGCGAGGCGATCGTTCGGCGCTGGGGGGAGGCGGGCCTGGTCGCCATCAGCCTGTCGCTGACCGCCGCACGGATGTATCCCACCTTGAAGTACGCGCTCGGCTACGGCCGAGCCTGTTCGAAGGTCACCGTGGCGGGGATCGCCACCCCCGTCGTCCATGTTCCGATCGCCGCCTGAGGGAGCGTCATCGTGGCTGCAGACATCGAAGCCTTCGAAGCCCAGCGCCCGCGCCTGACGCGGCTGGCCTACCGCATGCTGGGCTCGGTCGCCGAGGCCGAGGACGTGGTGCAGGACGCCTGGCTGCGTTGGACGCGAACCGGCGATGAGGTGCTCGATCCCGCCGGTTGGCTGGTCCGCGTCACCAGCCGCATCTGCATCGACCGGATGCGCTCGGCCAAGGCCCAGCGCGAGGCCTATCGCGGGCCTTGGCTGCCGGAGCCGCTGATCGAGGAGCTGAATGTCGATCCCGTCGAGCGGGCCGAGGACGTGTCGGTGGCCTTCCTGCTGGCGCTGGAGCGGCTGTCGCCGCTGGAGCGGGCGGTCTTCCTGCTGCACGACGTGTTCGACGAGGACTACGGCTCGGTGGCCGAGACGCTGGGCCGTAACGAGGCGGCCGTGCGCCAGCTGGCGACCCGCGCTCGCGCCCACGTCCGCGACAACCGGCCCCGTTTCACCGTCAGCCAGGAGGACGCCGCCAAGCTGGCCGCGGCCTTCATGGCGGCGGCCGCGCAGGGCGACATGGCCGCGTTGTCGGCGGTGCTGGCCGAGGACGCTGTGATGGTCTCCGACGGCGGCGGTAAGCGGAAGGCCTCGCTGCGCCCGCTGATCGGCCGCGAGGACATCATCCGGCTGTTGGAAGGCATCTCCTGGCGCGCCGGCGGCGAGGAAGTTTGGCCGCTCAGCTTCCGTGCGGTGCGGATCAACGGCTATCCAGGCATCGTGATGGAGCGCGAGGATGGGCCGATGACCGTGGCCTTCCAGCCCGGCGAGGACGGCAAGCTGGCCGCCATCTACATGGTTCGCAATCCCGACAAGCTGACTCGCCTGGGTTAGGCCGCCTGGTGCGCCTTGCGGCGCGGCAGCAGGTGGATCACGCCGACGATGATCGCACCGACCACGAAGCCGACCACGGCCGAGCCTGCGGCCATCGCCGTCCAGCCGGTCACGGCGCCGATGCCGGGAACCGCGCCGGCCCAATGCGACAGTCCCTCGACCCAGTGGGGGATGGGGGTCAGTTTGAAATGCGCCAGGCCGTGGACCAGGATGCCGCCGCCGACCCACAGCATGGCCCCGGTGCCGATCAGGGTGAGCCAGTGCATCACCACCGGCATGGCCTTGACCATCACGCGGCCCAGCGCCTGAACCGCCGACGTCCTGCGCGCGGCCAGGTGCAGCCCGATGTCGTCCATCTTCACGATCAGGGCGACGACGCCGTAGACGACGATGGTTATCCCGACCCCGACCAGGGCCAGGGCCCCAGCCTGGACGCCCAGCGGCCGGTCGGCCACGTCGGCCAGGGCGATGGCCATGATCTCGGCCGAGAGGATCAGGTCGGTGCGGATCGCGCCGGCGACCTTCTGGTCCTCCAGGTCCTTGGCGCTGAGCGCCAGTTCGTCGGTGATGTCGTCGTCGCCGTGCGGGCTGAACGCCTCGATGATCTTCTCGGTCGCCTCGAAGCAGAGATAGGCGCCGCCCATCATCAGCAGCGGCGTCACCGCCCAGGGCGCGAACGCGCTGAGCAGCAGCGCGCCGGGCAGCAGGAACAGCAGCTTGTTGCGCAGCGAGCCGATGGCGATCTTGACGACGATCGGCAGTTCCCGGTCGGGCGTGAAGCCCATTGCATAGCCCGGCGTCACCGCGGTGTCGTCGACCACCACCCCGACGGCCTTGGTCCCCGCCTTGCCGGCCGCGGCCGCGACATCGTCCAGCGAGGCGGCGGCGATCTTGGCGATCCCCGCGACGTCATCGAGCAGCGCGACAAGACCGGAAGCCATCGGCGGAACCTCTGTTGATCGAAAGACTTGAGCCTATGGGCTTCGTCGCTACGGGTTCAGGCCATGACCGTAAAGTCTCTTCGAGCCTATGTGCGGTCGCGACATGCGAACGCCATCCCAAATGGCGGTTCCCGCCCCGGCTCCTGTCGGGCTTGAGGCGGTTATAAGGATGGGCCTGCCCGATGCCGCGGCGGGAAGATCAGCAAGCCTCGATCCCCTTCGCGGTCGGAGGCGGCCGGATGGCGCGTCTTGTGCGCGAATTCGACTGGGCGGACACCCCGTTGGGGTCCCCGGAGACCTGGCCGCCCGAGCTGAAGACCGTGGTCGGCTTCGTTCTGGAGACGCATTTCCCAAAGGCGGTGGTGTGGGGGCCTGATCTGGTTACGATCTATAACGACGCGTTCCTGCCGATCCTGGGCGACAAGCCAGAGGCTCTGGGGCGTTCGTTCGCGCAGGTGTGGGCCGAGGTCTGGGACCAGATCGGGCCGATCGCTCAGCGCGCCCTGGCCGGCGAGGCGACCTTCATCGAGGACTTTCCGCTTGTCATCGATCGGTCCGGGCGGCCGGAGCAGGCGTGGTTCACCTTCTGCTACAGTCCGCTGCGGCTGGCGGACGGGACTGTCGCCGGAATGATGGACACCGTCATCGAGACGACCGCCACAGTCAGGGTGCGGGCCGAACTGGATTTGCTGACCCAGGAGCTGGGCCACCGCTTGAAGAACGTCCTCGCCATGGTCCAGGCGATGGCGGCGCAGTCGTTGAAGGACGTTGCGGAGCGTGATGCGGTCGAAGCCTTTACCGATCGTGTCGTGGCGCTGGGGCGCGCCCACGACGCCCTACTTGCGCAAAGCTGGTCGGCGGCTGACTTGCGACGGGTCGCCGAGGCGACGCTTTCGCCCTTGGACGGCCTGAACCAGGTCTGGCTCCAGGGGCCCGACATCCAGATCGGGCCGAGCGCGACGATGACGCTGTCGTTGATTGTGTATGAACTCGCCACCAACGCAGCCAAGTACGGCGCTCTGTCGGTTCCCGAAGGGCGCGTGGATCTGTCTTGGCGCTTGGCGGGGGAAATGCTGCGGATTTACTGGCGGGAGTCCGGCGGCCCGACGGTGCCGCCGCAGTCGCGCACGGGCTTTGGGTGTCGGTTGATCGACATGGGGTTCGGCGCGGGGAGCGCTGTGGATCGGCGCTATCGGCCAGAGGGGTTCGAGGCCGACCTGGAAGCCCCCATGCGCAATCTGCAGGATCACTGAGGGCAATTCGACGAGAGGGGCTGCGCCTGGAGCCTTAGGCGCCGTATCATCAGCGCCGTGCGTGTAGACGAACACTTCCTCGACGAGATCAAATCCCGCCTCCGTCCCTCCGACGTGATCGGGCGGACGGTGAAACTGCGCAAGCAGGGCAGGGAGTTTGTCGGGCTCTCGCCGTTCAACAAGGAGAAGACGCCCTCGTTCTACGTGAACGACGAAAAGGGCCAGTTCTTCGACTTTTCATCGGGCAAGAACGGCGACCTGATCTCGTTCCTGCAGGAAACCCAGCGGCTTTCGTTTATGGAAGCCGTGGAGCGGCTGGCGGCTGAGGCCGGGCTGACCATGCCCGCCGCCGATCCGCGCGCCGCCGAGCAGGAGCGCCAGCGCCAGGGGCTGTCGGACTGGATGGAGCTGGCCGCCCAGTGGTTCGAGGCCGCGCTGCGCAGGCCCGAGGGCAAGGAGGCGCGCGCCTATCTGGACCGCCGCGGCCTGCCTGAGAGCGAGTGGGCCCGGTTCCGGCTGGGATTTTCGCCGGCCAGCCGCACGGCGTTGAAGGACTATCTGATCACCAAGGGCGCCAAGCCGGCCGAACTGGTGGAGTCCGGCATGCTGATCGCGCCGGAGGAGGGGGGCGCCCCCTACGACCGGTTCCGCGATCGCATCATCTTCCCGATCTCCGACGCGCGCGGCCGGATCCTGTCGTTCGGCGGCCGGGCGATGGATCCCCAGGCCCGCGCCAAATACCTGAACGGTCCTGAGAGCCCGCTCTTCCACAAGGGCCGCACCCTCTACGGCATCGCCGAGGCCCGGAAGATCCTGGCCGCCGCGCCGGGCGCCGAGACCCCGCCGCTGGTGGTGGTCGAAGGCTATATGGACGCCATCGCCTGCCAGCGCGCCGGGATCGCCGCCGTGGCGCCGATGGGGACCGCCCTGACCGAAGAGCAGATGGAGGTGCTCTGGCGTCTGCATCCGGAGCCGACCCTGTGTTTTGACGGCGATCGGGCCGGTCGCCAAGCCGCCTCGCGGTCCATCGACCGGGCGCTGCCGCTGCTGAAGCCTGGCAAGAGCTTCCGATTCGCCATCGTGGAGGGCGGCAAGGACCCCGACGAAGTGCTGCGCGAGCAGGGGCCGGCCGCGCTCCGCGCCCAGTTGTCGCAGACCACGCCATTCGTGACCGCGCTCTTCACGCGCGAACACGACCTGGAAACGCTCGACACCCCCGAGCGTCGGGCCGGCTTCAAGAACCGGCTGCGCAACGCCGCCGGCACGATCGCCGACAAGGATTTGCAGCAGGCCTATCGCGAGGCCCTGATGCAGCGCTTCGACGAGAGTTCGCCGCAGAAGCGCCAGAACCAGGAGGATTTCGGGTCGCGCGCGCAACGCGGAGGCTTTGGCCAGTCAAAGGGTTGGCGCGGTCAGGGCAAGGCTTGGGTGGACCCCGCGCCGACCGCCGCAGGCAAGGCCGCGGCCCAGCGCCTGGCCCATTCCCTGGACCCGGTGGCGGCGGCGATGGCCAAGCACGCGCTCAGCGATCCGGCCGTGCTGGACGACCATCTGGAGGACCGCTTTATCTCCAAAGGGTTCGGCGATCCGGCGCTCGAAGAGTTGACAGGCGAAATCATCCGATTCCGTTTGGACACCGATCATCTTGACACCGAGGTCCTCGCACGCCATCTGGCGTCTTGCGGGTTTAATGCGCTGCTGACAGACATCGACCGGGCCGCTGCGAAATCGGGCGCGCCCATCATGAAACCGGATGTCTCCCTCGAAGTCGCTAAATCCCAGTGGTCGCAAGCATTCGTGGGTCTTTCGAGACTCGCGGCGCTCGACGAGGCTATTGCGTCCGCAAAGGGAAACCTGAGCGGTCGTTCCGACATGGAAGCCCTCGAGCGCCTGAAAGGCGAACGTGACGCACTGAAACGCGCGATCAGAACGGGAACGATTTGGGCGGGTGACGTGTCGTAAGGAGTACGACGGGTCTATTCGCTATTCACCATCTTCGGCCCGACCCTTGCATGGGGTCGTCAGTCGAAATCCGGAGACCTAGATGAGCACCAATACGGCCGAAGCGGAAACGACTGAATCGACTGGCGGCGACGGGCCCCTGCTCGACCTCACCGACGCCGGCGTCAAGAAGTTCATCAAGCAGGCGAAAGCCCGCGGCTACGTCACGATGGACGAGCTGAACAAGGTCCTGCCGTCGGAAGAAGTGACGTCCGAGGCCATCGAAGACACGCTGGCCATGCTGTCGGAGATGGGCGTCAACGTCGTTGAAGCCGAAGAAGACGCCGAGGGCGGCGAGGTCGCCGTGCGCGAGGAAACCCAGGTCGTGGAAACGACCAAGGAGCCCGCCTACGACCGAACCGACGACCCGGTGCGCATGTACCTGCGCGAAATGGGCTCGGTCGAGCTGCTGTCGCGCGAGGGCGAAATCGCCATCGCCAAGCGGATCGAAGCTGGCCGCGACACGATGATCCGCGGGCTGTGCGAGAGCGCGCTGACCTTCGAAGCCATCATGGTGTGGCGCGAAGAGCTGGGCACCGGCCGCATTCTGCTGCGTGAGGTCATCGACCTCGAACAAACCTATGGCGGCGTCAACGCCGCGGCCGCCGAGCTGCTGGCCGCCGAGGCGCCCCCGCCCGCCGAGGAATCGGCCGAGGTCACAGAGGACGGTGAAGCGATCGCCAAGGGCGAGAGCGACGACGACGACGACTTCGATGACGGCGCCGGTCCGACCATCAGCGCGATGGAAGGCGAACTGCGCGAAGGGGTCATGGCGACCCTGGACGCCATCGCCTCGGAATTCGACTCCTTCCGCGCCCTGCAGGAAAAGCTCGTCGGCAAGCGCCTCAAGGGCGAAGACCTGTCGGACGCCGACCGCAAGGCCTACACCACCGCCTCGCTGGCCATCGTCCAGCACCTGAAGACGCTGAAGCTGAACAACAACCGCATCGAGGCGCTCGTCGAGCAGCTCTATGCGATCAACAAGCGTCTGATGGGTCTTGAAGGCCGGCTGCTGCGCCTGGCCGACAGCTACGGCATCTCGCGCTCGGAATTCCTCAAGGCCTATTTCGGCCAAGAGCTGTCGCCCAACTGGGGCGACAAGGTGAAGCCGCTGGGCGTGCGCTGGACGAAGTTCGTCGAGAACGACGCCTCGCAGATCGGCGACATCCGCAACGAGATCGCCGCCCTGGCCACCGAAACCGGCGTGCCGATCGACGACTATCGCCGCATCGTCCACACGGTGCAGAAGGGCGAGCGCGAGGCCCGTCAGGCCAAGAAGGAAATGGTCGAGGCCAACCTGCGCCTCGTGATCTCCATCGCCAAGAAGTACACCAACCGCGGCTTGCAATTCCTTGATCTTATTCAGGAAGGCAATATCGGCCTGATGAAGGCGGTCGATAAGTTCGAGTACCGCCGCGGCTACAAGTTCTCCACCTACGCGACGTGGTGGATCCGTCAGGCGATCACCCGCTCGATCGCCGACCAGGCCCGCACGATCCGTATTCCGGTGCACATGATTGAGACGATCAACAAGATCGTCCGCACCTCGCGCCAGATGCTGCACGAGATCGGCCGCGAGCCGACCCCGGAAGAGCTGGCCGAAAAGCTGGCCATGCCGCTGGAAAAGGTCCGCAAGGTCCTGAAGATCGCCAAGGAGCCGATCTCCCTCGAAACCCCGATCGGGGACGAAGAAGACAGCCACCTGGGCGACTTCATCGAGGACAAGAATGCGATCCTGCCCATCGACGCGGCCATCCAGTCGAACCTGCGCGAGACCACCACCCGTGTGTTGGCGTCGCTGACGCCGCGTGAGGAACGCGTCCTGCGCATGCGCTTCGGCATCGGCATGAACACCGACCACACCCTCGAAGAGGTCGGCCAGCAGTTCAGCGTCACCCGCGAACGGATCCGTCAGATCGAAGCCAAGGCGCTTCGCAAGCTGAAGCATCCGAGCCGCTCGCGGAAGCTGCGCAGCTTCCTCGACAGCTAATCGACCTCCCGGTCTCCGGGACAGCAACACCGGCGCTCTGATCGCGCCGTCACGCCCTCGACCAAGGTCTCTCCAGACTTGGTCGAGGGCGTTTTTATGTGCCCTTGCCGAGGTTTGGCGCAGGGTGGCGGATGACATAACGCCGATATTGGATCAGGCTGCGCCCATCAGGAGATCGGCGGGCGCTATGAAGAGGCTGTCTTTCATCGCCGGCGTGATCGGCATCCTGGGCGCGTCCGGCGCGGCGGCTCAGACCGCGCCGCCGCGGATGAGCCAGGCCGAGGGGCTGCAACTCTTCCAGGCCGCCGGCTTCAAGATCGCCGGGGGCAAGGCGATCAATGTCTGCGGCACGGCCTCGACGCCCAAGGTCACCTATCTCGACCTGAACGGCGACGGCGCCCCGGAGGCCGTCGCCGTCGACCAGAACGTCTCCTGCTACGGCGGGGCGGGGGAGTGGTTCACCGTGGTCGCCAAGGGCCGCGACGGCCGGTGGCGGGCCATCGCGCGCGACACCGGCGCCCTGACCTGGGAGCCGACCCGCACCGCCGGATGGCTGGACGCCCGCGTGGTCAGCAACTGCCCCCGCATCTGGAAATATGCTGGCGACGGCTATGTCCGGCCCAACGGCTGCGCGGTCGAGCCGGCGGGTAAGCCTGCGGCCGGGGGCGTCACCGCCGCCGACAAGGCCGCGGCCTTGCGCGCGGCGGGTTTCACCTCGCGCGGCGGCAAATGGACCAACGGGGAGGGGGAGTGCGAGGCCTTCATCGAGCCTGAAGGCGTGCGCGACCTGAACGGCGATGGCCGCAAGGAGCTGATCATCACCGAGACCGGCTCCTACTGCTATGGCAACACCGGCCAGGGCTTCTATCTGATGGAGAAGGCGCCGGCCGGGACCTGGCGAACGGTCTACCAAAGCCAGGGCATCCCGGAGATCCTGGCGACCAAGGGCGCGGGCGGCTGGCCGGACATCGAGGTCGGCGGGCCGGGCTTCTGCTTCCCGATCATTCGCTACAACGGCAAGACCTACGCTTTCAACCGCCAGAAGGAATACCAGCCCGGCGCCTGCGCGCGGCGGTAGGCGCCGCACCGGCCCTCTCCCAAGGGAGAGGAATGTGGCTCACCGCCAGGCGTAGTTGAAGCTGACCGAGATCCGTTCCTGCTTGGCGGCGTTGGCGGGGACCTCGTGGCGCAGCCAGCTTTCCCACATCAGCACCGTGCCGGGCTCGGGCTGCAGGTAGACGAAGCTGCGGGCGCTTTCGGCGGCGTCGGCCGTGCGGGGCGGGGCGGCCATCATCAGCGGCAGGCGCGGATCTTCCAGCTTCAGGGCGCTGGCTCCGGGCGGGGTGGCGACATAGACCGTGCCCGACAGCACGCTGTGCGGGTGGATGTGGCCCGAATGGGCGGCGCCCGGCTTGAGGATATTGACCCAGAGGCTGTCGAGCTTCAGCCGGCGGCGGCCGAGGTCCAGCTCCAGGTCCTTGGCGAAGGCGGCGGCGTGGCGGTCGAGCTTGCGCTTCAGGTCGTCGAAGATGCTGGCCCGGGTCGGCAGGTCGTCGAGCGAGGCGTAGGAGGTGTAGCCGCCATAGCGGTGCTCCTTGCACCAGGCCCGGCCGGCCATGTCCTCGGCCGCCAGCATGCGGCAGGTGTCTTCGAGCTCCGCATTGAACGCGGCGAAGTCGCGCTCGCCCGCGAGGGAGGCTTCATAGACCTGGGTGACGAAGAGGGAGCGTAGCGCCATGCCCTGGCCGCTACTGGGCCTGGGGGCGCTTGTCAAAGGCTCTGCGTCTTAGGCCAGGATGTCGAGCAGGTCGCCGACCATGTCTTGCGAGGTGCGGATCACCGCGGCGTTGGCCGAGAACTCGTGTTTGGCGGTGATCTGCTCGACGATCTCGCCGGGCAGGTCGACTTCGGCGCCCTCGACGCCCATTTGGACGACGCGCGTGGCCGAGGCCTCGAACCGGCGGCTGGCGGCGAGCATGCCGTACTGAGCGGTGGCAATCGGATCCATGACGGGCCCTCCCACGTTCACATTGCGCGCTTGCGGTTAAGTCTTCGCGCAGGTGTGTGGTGAATGCTCGGTTAGCGTGTCTCCGCCCGAAATGCGCCACGCTCTTGATGCTACAGTGAAGCTGAACAGGAGGATTGTTCCATGATCCGCACCGCCCTCATCGCCGCCGTGGCGTTTGTCGCTTCCGCTGGCCTGGCCGCCGCTCAGGCGCCGCTGTCGCAAAACCCGCCGACCCAGACCGTCATCTGCCTGGACGTCAGCGGTCAGACCCTGCCGGTGGTCTGCAAGGTGCCGGGCAGCCGCCTCGATAAGCGCGAGGACATCTGCATCTGCAAGCGCGGTACGCGGGTCGACGTTCCGATCTGCCCCGACGGCGTGAAGCCCCAGGCCGAGACCCGCAAGTACGAGAAGGCCCGCAAGCTGGCCGCCAAGGACGGCAGCCTGATCGGCGACCTCTATGACGGCCAGCCGATGTGCGTCGCGGGCCGCAACACGTACTAGGTTAGAGGGCCTTGCCCAGGGCCGCGTAGGTCAGCTTCTGGAACACCGGAAGCGCCGCGCGGCCGCCCATGCGTTGGCCGGTGGCGAGCTGCGACGCCGCGCCGGGCTCCAGCGGCATGGAGTTCTGGATCAGATAGATCATCACCATGTCCTCGACCGGATCGGCCTGCCACCAGGTGCCAAATGCGCCCGGCCAGCCGAACGATCCTTCCGAACCCGCGCCCATCCAGGCCTGCTTGGCCGGATCGGTGATGACCGAGGCCCCGAGGCCAAAGCCCTGGCCCAACCAGAACGGGATGCCCATGAACGGGATCGCGCGTTGCTCGGGCGTGAGTTGGTTGGTCAGCATCAGGTCTAGCGTCTCGCGCTTCACGTAGCGCACGCCGTCCAGTTCACCGCCCGCCAGCATCATGCGGGCGAACTTCAGATAGTCGTCGGCCGTCGAGATCAGCCCGCCGCCGCCGGCGCAGAACACCGGCGGCGCGTCGCTGTGCGGGAACGAGATGTCCTGCATCTGGTCGGTCGCCGGATTGATCCGGTAGAGCTTGGCCATCCGGTCACGCTTCTCGGGCGGGCACCAGAAGTCGGTGTCGTTCATGCCGAGCGGCTTCAGGATCCGCTCCATGATGAAGTCGCGATAGGGCATGCCGGCGACCCGGCCGACCAGGAAGCCCAGGACGTCGGTCGCGTGGCTGTAGTGGAAGCGCTCGCCAGGCGGATAGGACAGCGGCAGGGAGGCGAGGCGCTTAAGCCATTCATCGGGGGTGTGAAGCACCAGCAGCGGCGATCCCAGGACCTCCTCATGGGCGGGGCCGATCGGGCCGGCCGAGGTGAAGCCGTAGGCCAGGCCCGAGCGGTGGGTCATCAGGTCGTTGAGGGTGATGTCGCGCGGCGCGGGGTAGGTCTCGTCCAGCGGTCCGTCGGCGGCCTTCAGCACCTTCATGTCGGCGAATTCCGGCATCCACTTGGTGATCGGATCGTCGAGCTTGAGCTTGCCTTCCTCGACCAGCATCAGGGCGGCGATGGAGGTGATCGGCTTGGTCATCGAGGCGATGCGGAACATCGTATCGCGGGCCATCGGCAGGCCGCCGGCCACGTCGCGATGGCCGATGGTGTTGACCTGGGCGATCTCGCCCTTGCGCCACAGCAGGGTGACGAAGCCGGAGAGGTCGCCGGCCTCGATCACCGGCCCGAGCGCCGCCGGAATCGCCGTCAGGCCTTCGGAAGAAAAGCCGCCTAGAGCCTGATCGCCGTCCATGTGTCGCCTCGCCCGTTGTCGCGTCGGGTCCGCTGCGGCCCGACCTTTGACGACGATATGCGATGGATGACGTCGCGAGCGTCAAGGGTGCTTTGTCGCGCGCGGGCGGGGTGAGCGCCGATCAACGACATCATGTTTGAACTCGGCTCGGTTGCGCCTCCCCAAAATTGCCCGTAGCTCAAAGGGATGGTCCGCCTCATCCGTAACCTGGCCCGCCTCGTGCGTCCGTTGAGCGTCGCGGCCATGGCGATGACCGTGGCGGCCTGCACGCCGCTGGCCGTCTTTGCGACCTTCACGCCGCGTGATCCGGCCGTGCTCAGCGCCATGGACCAGTCCTATGGCGACAAGTCGCGCCAGACCCTGGACGTCTACGCGCCCCGGCAGATCAGCGCCGCGCGGCCGATCGCGGTGTTCTTCTATGGCGGCGGTTGGGAGAAGGGCCGCAAGTGGGACTATGGCTGGGTGGCGCAGGCGCTGGCGGCCAAGGGGTTCGTCGTCGTCCTTCCCGACTACCGGCTCTATCCCGATGTGCGCTTCCCGGCCTTTCTGCGCGATAGCGCCAAGGCCGTCCGATGGGCGGTGGAGCACGGGCCGGCCTATGGCGGCGATCCGTCCCGGATCGTGCTGCTGGGGCACTCGGCCGGCGCCTATAACGCGGTGATGCTGGGCCTGGACCCGCACTATCTGAAAAACGCTGGAGTGGATCCGGCCCACATCCGCGCCGTCGCCGGCATCGCTGGGCCATACGACTTCCTGCCGCTTCCAAACGATATGCAGCGGGTGTTCGGCGCGGCCCCTGACCCGGCGCTTACCCAGCCCGCCCATTTCGCGCGGGCCGACGCGCCGCCGATGCTGCTGGTGACCGGCGACGCCGACAAGGTCGTCGATCCGCGCAACACCGCGCAACTCGCCGCGGCCCTGCGCGCGGCAGGCGCGAAGGTGGAGGAACGTCACTATCCCCACGTCGGTCACAACGAGATCATGGCCGCCATTTCGCGGCCGTTCCGCGACCGGGTGAGCGTCTTGAGCGACGTCTCCGGCTTCCTGCTGGAAGAGGCCAAGTAGGGCGGTCGGCTCACGGGATTGTCAGGCTGGGATCGATTCATCTGATCTGCGAATCGTTTCCGATAGCGCCTTCAAATCTATGATGTTTCCGGATCCGTCATGGCGGCGGGTCGGCGCGACATATTGACGTTATGCGAGCGGCGCTGCGGCGCCGCAATTGTGCGCCATTTGTTTCGAGGTTATATCCGGCGGCCCCTAAGTTCAGGGGTTTGTGCGTCGCACCTAGAAGGACCGCCCATGCTGGTGACCTTGATGAAGGCCAAGCTGCACCGCGCCACGGTGACCCAGGCCGATCTCGAATATGAAGGCTCGATCGCGATTGACCGGGACCTGCTGGACGCTTCGGGCATCCTCCCGCACGAGCAGGTCGATGTGCTGAACATCACCACCGGCGCGCGCTTCACCACCTACGCCATCGAGGCCCCGCGCGGCTCCAAGGTGATCGGCGTCAACGGCGCCGCCGCGCGTCTGGTCCAGAAGGGCGACAAGGTCATCGTGGTCACCTACGGCATGCTGCCGGAGGAAGAGGCCCGCAACTATTCGCCCAACGTCGTGCTGCTGGGCGACGGCAACCTGATCAAGAAGGCCGCGTGAGGACCCGCGCCGCCGCGCTCATCCTGTCGGCGGCGGTCCTCTGCGCCTGCGCGCCGACCGCGCCCAAGGGTGTGGATAAGGCCGCGCTCGACGACGCCGTCTCCCGCGCGATCGGCGATCCCGGCACCTGCGTCCTGATCGCCAAGGGCGATAAGCTCGTCTATCGCTATGGGAGCAACGTCGTCTGCGGGCGCACGCTGCCGGCCTGTGACCAGAGCGTGCCGCGTACGCTCGCCGATCTGCTGGCGGCCGCGCCCGCCGTTGGGCAGCCGAGGACGGCAAGCTGCCGCAGCAACGCCCAGGGCACCCGTGTCGTCGCCTGGGCTGCGGGACCGATCGAGGGCGGAGACCTCGTCTACGCCGCGGTGATGGAGGGCGATGAAGTGCCGCCCGGCGTGATCATCGCCGACAAGCTCAAGACCGCCTTCACCCGCGCCGGCATGGGCGCGAAATAGCCCTCCTCCCCGAGGGGAGAAGGGCCGGCCAAAAGGCCTATTTCGTCAGTTCGTACAGTCCGGTGATGTCGACGCGGACGCTCAGTTCGCCGCCGGAGACCGGCACGGCGCCTTCCATTTTGTCCATGCGGGCATAGGCCATCATCGGCATCGGCGGCTGCGGGGAATAGCCGCCGCCTTCGCTGAGGGTCACCAGGCGGCTGACCCGGTGGCCGGTCGCCTTGGCGTAGAGGTCGGCCTTGGCGGCCAGGGCCTTGACGGCTTCATGGCGCGCGGCGTTCTCGGCGGTGGTCGGATCCTTCAGGCCAAACGAGATGCCGTTCACCTGGTTGGCGCCGGCCTTGACCGTGGCGTCGACAGCCGAGCCCAGCTTGCTGAGGTCGTTGACCGTGATCGTCACCTGGTTGGACGCCTGATAGCCGCGCAGTTTCGGCGGTTCATTCTGCACGTAGTCGTACTGCGGGTTGAGGTTGAGGCCCGAGGTCTGGATCTCCTTGTCGGCGATGCCGGCCTTGCGCAGGGCGGCGATCATCGAGGTCATCTGCGCGCTGTTGGCGGACAGGGCGGCCGCGGCGGTCGGGGCTTCGGTCTGAACGCCGAGGTTGATCGTCGCCTTGTCGGGCGCGATGCGGGTCTCGCCATAGGCCGAGAGGTTGAGGGTCGTGGCTTTGAACATCGAATCTGCCGAAGGCGGAGGGGTCTGGGCGAAAGCGGCGGGCGCGGCGGCGGTGGCGAGCAGCAGGGCCATGACGCCGGCGCGAACGAGGGTTTTCATCAGGATCTCCAAAATCACCCGTTTTCCGGGCGTTCCATGCATCGGATGATGAACGGAGTTGTGCTTCTGACAAAGCGAAGCTGAACGGCAGCTTTAAGGCGCGTGCAGGTCATGGTAACCCGCACAGGCTGCTGCAGGGGCCTGTAGCTCAATGGTTAGAGCCGACCGCTCATAACGGTCTGGTTGTAGGTTCGAGTCCTACCGGGCCCACCAGCGCCTTTTGACAGGCGGAAAATCCCCCTCGCGAACCCTAGACGCCTAGCGCAGCGAGGCGTTGAGCTTGGCGAGGGCCGCAGCGCCGGGGGTGAGTTCGCGTTCGGTGAGGCTGTTCAGCGGGGCGTCGACCGTGCCGAGGTTTTCGTGCAGGTCGCGGGCCTCGGGGTCTAGGAACAGCAGGCCGGTGACGATCTCGCCGAGCGCTTGTCGGGACTGGAGGTAGGCCAGCGCGCCGACCCGGTCGGACGGATCATAGTGCTCGGCCAGCTTGTGCAGTTGCAGGACCGAGCCGTCGTGCTGGGTGACAGGGACCGTCTCGCCCGGCGCATAGTCGACGGTGATGGTGTCGCGGTGGGGGATGACGTCCATCCGGTTCACCGCCTCGTTGTGCTCGCGCACATAGTCATAGGACTTGGTGGAGCCGGCGTGGTTGTTGAACTGAACGCAAGGGCTGACGCAGTCGATAAAGGCCGCGCCGCGATGGCTGAGCGCCGCCTTGATCAACGGCACGAGCTGGGCCTTGTCGCCGGAGAACGAGCGGGCCACGAAGGTCGCGCCCATCTGCAGGGCCAGGCTGACCAGGTCGATGCCGGCGTCGTGGTTGATCACGCCCTTCTTGGATTTCGAACCCTTGTCGGAGGTGGCGGAGAACTGGCCCTTGGTCAGGCCGTAAACCCCGTTGTTCTCGACGATGTAGAGCATGTTCACGCCGCGCCGGATCGAATGCGCGAACTGGCCAAGACCGATGGAGGCCGAGTCGCCGTCGCCGGAGACGCCCAGATAGATCAGGTCGCGATTGGCCAGGTTGGCGCCGGTCAGCACCGAGGGCATGCGGCCGTGCACGGTGTTGAAGCCGTGGGAATTGCCGAGGAAATAATCCGGCGTCTTCGACGAGCAGCCGATGCCCGACAGCTTGGCGATGCGGTGCGGCGGCAGGTCCAGCTCGTAGCAGGCCTGGATGATCGCCGCGGAGATCGAGTCGTGGCCGCAGCCGGCGCAGAGCGTGGAGACCGATCCCTCGTAGTCGCGCCGCGTAAAGCCGAGCGCATTGGGCTTGAGGAGGGGGTGATGCAGCTGGGGCTTGGTGATGTAGGTCATTCGGCGGCCTCGTGGATCGGCGTCCGGTCGGCCATCAACCCCTGCACCGTGCTGGCGATGAAGCGGGCGGTGATCGGGGTGCCGTCATAGTGCAGGACGGCGGTGAGGCGCGAGGGATCGACGTCGCCTTCGTTGATCAGCAGGGAGCGGAGCTGGCCGTCGCGGTTCTGTTCGATCACGAACACCCGGTCGTGGGCGGCGATGAAGGCGAACACCTCGTCGGGGAAGGGGAAGGCGCGGACCCGCAGGGCGTCGAGGTGCAGGCCGCGATGCTCCAGGTCGTCCAGCGCCTCGTGCACGGCCGGCGTGCTGGACCCGAAGAAGATCACCCCGTCGCGGGTGGCGCGCTTGGCGTCGCGGCGGATGGGGGCGGGGACCAGGCTGCGAGCGGTGTCGAACTTGCGCAGCAACCGCTCCATGTTGCCGACATAGACCGAGCCCTCTTCGCTGTAGCGGGCATAGGGATTGCGCGAGGTGCCGCGGGTGAAATAGCCGCCCTTGGTCGGATGGGTGCCGGGATAGGTGCGGTAGGGGATGCCGTCGCCGTCGACCTCGAGGTAGCGGCCGAAGTCGCGCCCGGACTCCAGGTCGTCATAGGTCATGACCTTGCCGCGATCGAGCTTGCGCGCGTCGTCCCATTCGAAGGGCTTGGTCAGCCACTCGTTCATGCCGATGTCGAGGTCGAGCATGACGAAGATCGTGGTCTGCAGCCGGTCGGCGAGATCGAAGGCGAGGCCCCCCATCTCGAAGCACTCGCCGGGATCGGCGGGCAGCAGCAGCGGATGCTTGGAATCCCCGTGGCCGGCATAGGCGGCGGCCAGCAGGTCGGCCTGTTGGGTCCGGGTCGGCATGCCGGTCGAGGGGCCGCCGCGCTGGACGTCGAAGATCACCGCCGGAATCTCGGCGAAATAGGACAGGCCGATGAACTCGGTCATCAGCGAAATCCCGGGACCAGAGGTGGCGGTGAAGGCCCGCGCCCCGTTCCAGCCGGCGCCGATCACGATGCCGATGGAGGCGATCTCGTCCTCGGCCTGGACGATGGCGTAACGCGCCTTGTCTGTGCCGGGCTCGATGCGCAGGTCTTCGCAATAGCCGGTGAAGGCCTCGGCCAGCGAGGTCGAGGGGGTGATCGGATACCAGGCGCAGACCGTGGCTCCGCCATAGACGGCGCCCAGGGCGGCGGCGGCGTTGCCCTCCACATAGATCCGGTCGCCCACCTTGTCGGCGCGGCGCACCCGCAGGCGCAGGGGCGTCAGGTTCTCGGCGACGTAGTCGCGGCCCATGTGCAACGCCGCGACATTGGCCGCGATCAGCCGGTCCTTGCCGGCGAACTGTTCGGCCAGCAGGGTCTCGATGACGGCGAGTTCGATATCCAGCAGGGCGGCCAGCGCGCCGACATAGATGATGTTCTTGAACAGCTGCCGCTCGCGCGGGAGCTGGTAGGCGGCGTTGCACATGGCGGTCAGCGGCACGCCGACCACAGTGATGTCGTCGCGGAACTTGGCCGCCGGCAACGGCTTGGTGGAGTCATAGAAGAGATATCCGCCCGGCTCGATCTCGGCGACGTCGCGGTCCCAGGTCTGGGGGTTCATCGCGACCATCAGGTCGACCCCGCCCCGGCGGCCCAGGTGGCCCGCCTCGGTGATCCGCACCTCGAACCAGGTCGGCAGGCCCTGGATGTTGGAGGGGAAGATGTTGCGGGCCGCGACCGGCACGCCCATCCGCAGGATCGCCTTGGCGAACATGCCGTTGGCGCTCGCTGACCCTGACCCGTTGACGTTAGCGAACTTGACGACGAAATCGTTGACGGCCTCTAGCGGCATGATCCCCCCGCATGGGTCATATCCAGGAGGAACTTCTGCATGTCCCAGGCCCCGGTGGGGCAGCGCTCGGCGCAGAGGCCGCAGTGCAGACAGACGTCCTCGTCCTTCACCATCACCCGGCCGGTCTTGAGCTCGCCCGAGACCATCAGGGCCTGATCGGCGTTGAGCGCCGGGGCGCTGAGGCGGCCGCGCAGGTCGTCCTCCTCGCCGTTGTCGGTGAAGGTGATGCAGTCCACTGGGCAGATGTCGGCGCAGGCGTCGCACTCGATGCAGGCCGACTCGGCGAACACCGTCTGGACGTCGCAGTTCAGGCAGCGCTGGGTCTCGCGATAGGCCATCTCGCGGGCGAAGCCGAGCTCGACCTCCAGCCGCACGTCCTTCAGCGCCTGCGCCTTCTCGCGCAGCGGCACCTTGTAGCGGCCGTCATTGGCCGGATCGTTGTCATAGCTCCACTCGTGGATGCCCATCTTCTGGCTGGCCATCGAGAAGCCGGGCGGCGGGCGGGCCGTCAGGTCCTCGGCCTTGCAGAGCTTGTCGATGGAGATCGCCGCGTCGTGGCCATGGGCCACCGCCCAGATGATGTTCTTGGGGCCGAAGGCGGCGTCGCCGCCGAAGAAGACGCTGGGCAGGGTGGATTGGAAGGTGAGGGTGTCGACCTTGGGCATGCCCCACTCGTCGAACTCGATCCCGACGTCGCGCTCGATCCAGGGGAAGGCGTTCTCCTGACCGACCGCCACCAGGACGTCGTCGCATTCAAAGTGTTGGTCGGGTTCGCCCGACGCGACCAGCTTGCGGCGGCCCTTGTCGTCGAACTCGGGCCGGACCTTCTCGAAGGTGACGCCGGTCAGCTTGCCGTTCTCGTGGGTGAAGGCCTTGGGGACCAGGTAGTTGAGGATCGGGATGTCCTCGTGGATGGCGTCTTCCTTCTCCCAGGGAGAGGCCTTCATCTCGTCGAATCCGGAGCGGACGATCACCTTGACGTCCTCGCCGCCCAGGCGGCGCGAGGTGCGGCAGCAATCCATGGCGGTGTTGCCGCCGCCGAGCACGATGACCCGCTTGCCGATCTTGTCGACGTGCTCGAACGAGACGTTGGACAGCCAGTCGATGCCGATATGGATGTTGGCGGCGGCCTCCTGGCGGCCGGGAAGGTCCAGGTCGCGGCCGCGCGGGGCGCCTGAGCCGATGAAGACCGCGTCGTAGCCTTCGGTCAGCAAGGCCTTCAAGCTGTCGATCCGCTGACCCAGCCGGACCTCCATGCCCAGGCCGGTGATGTAGCCGACCTCTTCGTCGATGACTTCCTCGGGCAGGCGGAAGCGGGGGATCTGGCTGCGGATCATGCCGCCGGCCTTGGCCTCGCCGTCGAACAGGGTGAGCTCGTAGCCGAGCGGGGCCAGATCGCGCGCGACGGTCAGCGAGGCCGGGCCCGCGCCGACCAGGGCGATGCGTTTGCCGTTGGACACCGCGACCGGGACGGGCAGCCGACCGGTGATGTCTTCCTTGTTGTCGGCGGCGACGCGCTTCAGGCGGCAGATGGCGACCGGTTCGTCCTCGACCCGGCCGCGTCGGCAGGCCGGTTCGCAAGGTCGGTCGCAGGTCCGCCCGAGGATCCCCGGGAAGACGTTCGACTTCCAGTTGACCATATAGGCGTCGGAGTATCGGCCTTCGGCGATGAGGCGGATATATTCCGGGACCGGCGTATGGGCGGGACACGCCCACTGGCAATCGACGACTTTATGAAAGTAGTCAGGCCCCTCGGTACTGGTGCGCTGCACAACGGCTTCCTTCCACAGACGCCGTTCTCTCGCGGATGCGCAGACGAGGGCCAATGAAAGCAGGCTCGCCTTACCGCGACGCAGCGTTCTGAGTGATCGTAGGACCGCTTCGGACCGTCAGCCAATACATTTCTTGACCAAAATGACATCTAGGCGTGCGCCGTGGTGACTGACCGACAGCTTCGAGGCGCCGACTGACACTTCGCAGGTGTCGGGCCGCCTGCGCTCAACATGGCGTGATGTCGGCGAGATTCGCGGCGCCTGACCCCTATCAGGGGTTGGTTCGTCATAAACCTCTGCTTAACAATTGCGGCGCGCCAACCAGGGAGGTTTCCGATGCCGAGCCAACTGTTCGAAGTTGCGTCCCCGTTCGACGAAACCGAAGTCGCTGAAGCGATAGACGCCGCGGACCAGGCGCTCGACGCCCAGTCGCTGGAGATCAACGCCCGTCGCGCCCTGGTCGAGAACGCCGAGAGCCTGCGGCTCGCCCGTTCGCTCTAGGCCCGGCGCGCCACCCCTGAGATGTGTCGCGGGGGCCGGTCTACGGCCTGCGCGCGAAACGTCGCATTGTACGCGGCGCAATCACGCCTACGTGCGTGATGCGATGGCGTCTGGTAGACGAGGTATGGGCGCTCTCGAGCGCCGGGGGATCGGGTAGCGACAGTGTCAAAGATGAATATCGATAAGGCCATCATCCTGAGCGCTGGCCAGGGGCGACGCCTGTCGCCGCTGACCGACACCCGGCCGAAGTGCCTGATCGATCTGTCGGGCAAGAGCGTGCTGCACTGGCAGCTGCTGCACCTGCGCGCCGCGGGCGTGAAGGAAGTCGTGGTCGTGACCGGGTTCGGGGCCGAGGCGGTCGAGGAAGAGATCGAGCAGCTCGCCCTGACCGATCTTAAGGTCCGCACGCTGTTCAACCCGTTCTATGGCCTGACCGACAACCTCGCGACCTGCTGGCTGGCGCGCGATGAGATGCGCGGACCCTTCCTGCTGCTGAACGGCGACACCCTGTTCGAGCCGGCGATCGCCTCGCGGCTGCTGGTTGCGCCGGAATCGGCGGTGACGGTGACCGTCGATCGCAAGAGCGCCTACGACGCCGACGACATGAAGGTGCTGACCGACGGCACGCGCCTGCGGGCGATCGGCAAGACGATCCCGGCCTTCGACGCCGAATCGATCGGCTTCCTGCGGTTCTCCGCCGAGGGCGCGGCCGCCTTCGTGCGGACGGTCGAACAGATCATGCGCTCGCCCGAGGGCCTGAAGCGCTGGTACTTGAGCGTCATCAACGAGATGGCCGAGGCGGGCGAAGAGGTTTCCGTCACCTCGATCCAGGGGCTCGGCTGGGCCGAGATGGATTTCCCCGAAGACGTGGTCCGCAATCTCGAACTGACCGAGAGCTGGTCGCGGGCCCCGGCGGCGGTGGCCGTCTAGCTCTCGACCAGACGGCGGACCAGATCGAGGTCGGCGGGCTTGTCGACATCGACAGCCGCCAGACCGAACGGCGTGCGCACCGCCGCGGCCTCCACCCCGGCCTTGCGGCCCAGGCGGCGCACGGCGTCGTCGAGCGTCAGACGTCCCAGGACATAGCTGATCAGCATGCGCGGGCCGAGCATGGCCGCGATCTTCCACGGCTGCTTGCGGTGCGCCTCGACCTGCCGCCAAAGATCGATGACCGCCAGGGCGCGTTCGTTACGCAGGTAGAAGAGATTGCAGCCGGAATAGCCGCCGTCGCGGAACTTCATGTAGCTGCGCTGGGTGCCCGGCGCGGCGGCGCGGACCACGGCCTCGGGCGCCAGCAGGGCGGCGACGTCGGCTTGCGGCGGGATATCGGCCAGGAACTGCTCGACCCATTGAGCCTGCAGCAGCGCATGGTCGACGGTGGTGACCAGGATCGGCAGGCCGAGCGCCCGCGCGCCCTGGCTAACGCTCAGGCTGGGGCTCGGCGAGGCGGGAAGGGCTTCGAGCTCGGCTTTGGTCTTGAGGCTCCCCAAGGCCGTGATGATCCCGGCGTCGGCGGTCGAGACCCCGATATGGCTCGCGCCCGCGCCGTCCAACGCGCCGATCACCCGCGCCAGCAGGGTCTCGCCGCCCAGGACGATCAGGCCCTTGTGGGAGACCTGGGCGTACTCCGACAGCGGATCGGGCTCGCCGCCGCGCGATCCCGCCAGGACCAGGGCCGTAAAGGGCGTCACGCCAGGGCCTTCTCGTAGATCCGGTAGGTCTTGTAGATGTGCGCGCCCAGCGACTCGCAGATCCGCCGCATCGGGGCGTTGTCCTCGAGAATCCAGGAGAACTCGTAGCGCTCGTAGCCCAGGGCGCGGGCCTGGGTGGCGCTGGCGTCCATCAGCTGGAAGGGCAGCATCTGGCCCCGCATGCCGTCGCCGAACTTGCGCTTCACGCCCATCAACGGCACCCGGACCGACTTCACGCGGCTGACCTTCAGCCGCCACAGCAGCTTGGCCCAGCCGAACGGCGCCAGCCGTCCATCGAGGTCGGTGATCGCCTCGTTGACGTTCGGCAGCATGGCGACGAACCCAGCAACTTCGCCGTCGATCTCGGCGAACCAGACCAGGCGCGGGTCGATGATCGGCCGCAGCGACTTGGCGAGCTGACGGGTCTCGGCCTCGGTGGTGGGGGTGAAGCCCCAGTTGCCGCTCCAGGCGTCGTTGAGGATCTCGGTCAGCGAGGCGACCTCGGCGTCGAACCGCTTCATGTCGACCATGCGCAGCGTGACGCCCGGCGCCAGGCCGCGGCGGATGCGGCGGATGATCGGCGCCGGCACGTCGTCGGTCATTTTCGACAGATAGGCGTAGATGTCCTTGGCCTTGGTGTAGCCTTGCGCCTCGATCCGGGGGCCGGCGTACTGGGGATCGTGCCCCATCAGCACCATCGGCGGGGTGTCGAAGCCGTCGACCAGCAGGCCGACCTCCTCGTTGACCGAGAGGTTGAAGGGGCCCAGCGCGGTGACGCAGCCGCGCGCCTTCAGCCAGGCTTCGGCGGTCTCCAGCAGCTTGGCGAACACCTCGGCGTCGTCTTCGGCGGCGATCATGCCGAAGTGGCCGACGGGCGCCTTCGGGTCGCTGGGCGACAGGGCGTCGATCTGGGCGCTGATCCGGCCGACGTCGCGGCCGTCGCGGCTGGCGATCCAGAGCTGGACCTCGGCGTGATCGAAGAACGGGTTGGTCTTGGCGCTCAGGGCGGCTTCGCGCTCGCTGATCAGCGGCGAGATCCAGGCGGGATCGGCGGCGTTCAGGGCCATCGGCAGCCGGATAAACCGCGCCATATCGGCCTTGGAAGCGACCTCGGTAATCGTCAGCGAACCCACGCGGGGGATCATCCTTCCATCTTGAGCAGGGCCGTCGTGGCCAGGGCGGCGAACACCACCGGAGCAGTCCACGCCGCCAGCACCGGCGAGAGGGCGGCGCCTTCGCCCAGCGCGTTCAGCAGGCCGTCCGTCACCAGGAAGGCGAGGCCGGCGCCAAGGCTGGCGGTGGTGAGGATCGCGCCCTCGCGGTTACGGAAGTTGCCCAGCGCCACCGGCACCGACAGCAACAGCATGACCATGATCCCGACCGGCCCGGCGAAGGCGTGCTGCAGCCGCACGGCGTAGTAGCTGTCGGGGCGTTCGGAGCCGCCGCCTTCCAGGGCGCGTCGCGCGTTGGCGGCGTTCGGGGTCTGTTGCGGCGACAGCAGGACCTGCACGTCGCGGGGCTGCAGGGCCGTGTCCCAGACCAGCTCGGCGGCCGAGGAGGTCATGGCCTCGTCATCGGTGAAGCGCACCATCCGCGGCGCCTGAAGCTTCCAGCCGTCCTTGCTGTAGCTCGCTGACGGCGCCTCGATACGTTCGGCGACCCGGCCCGTGGCGTCGCGGCGATAGATCTTCACGTCCTTGAGGTGAGACCCGGCGACGTCGCCGGGCTGGGCGACCACCAGGTCGGCGCCGGACCGGAACGGGCGCGGGCCGGGCGTGTCCGGGGTTTTGGGCGCGGTGTCACGCCACCAGGCTTCAAGGATCGGGTCGGTCCTGGGCGCGATCAGTTCGACGGTCGCATAGTCGAGCAGCATCATGGCGGCGGCGGCCGGCGCCGCCATGCCGACGAGCCGATAGACCGAAACCCCGGTGGCGCGCATGGCGATCACGGCGCTCTCCCGGGCGAGCTGGGAAAAGGCGAACAGGCCGCCCGCCAGGACGCTCAACGGGGCGACCTGTTCCAGCAGGCGTGGGAACCGTAGGGTGGCGTAGTAGGCGACGCCGCCAAGGCCCAAGCCGCGGTCCAGGATCTCGGTGGTGACGTCGAGCAGGTCGAGGATCTGCAAGATCGCCAGCAGGATGGCGGCGGCCGCGAGAATCCGCAGCGCGACGGTGCGCATCACATAGATGGTCAGCTTCATGTGGAGGCGGCCCGCTTGAGGCGCACGGCGTCGGCGGCTCGTCCGCAGGCGTCGTAGATCGATACGATGAACAGGCTGATCGGCGTCTCGCCCGGGCGATTGCGGCTGCCGGCGAACATCCAGACGCCGAAACCGGTGAACAGCAGGAACGGCGTCCAGATCGCCGCGAAGGCCGGGATGTGTCCTGCCTCCGCCAGGCTTTGGCCGAGTTGCAGCGAGTGCTGGAAGGCCAGCAGCAGGACCCCGGCGAAGATCAGGCCGGGCGCCCGGCGTCCGCGCTTGGCCGCCAGGCCCAGCGGGAAGGCGATCAGCGGCAGGAAGGGCAGGAAGGCGGCCCGCGCCAGCCGCGCATACAGTTCGGCCAACACCGTCGCGCGCGGCAGCAGGCTGTTGGGCGACTTGGCCATCTCGGCCAGTTCGCCGAGCGTCAGTTCGCGCTCGTCGCCGCCGCGCGCCCGGAGCAGGGCGCTGGAGCCGGCCAACGGGGCGTCGGTCGTGAAGGTCTGGAACTGCAGGATGTCATACGCCCCGTTCGGCGACTGCAGTATCCGCCGCCCGTTGCGCATCACCAGGGTCACGGTCGCACGGTCGGGCGAGACGTGCAGATCGGCGGTCTGCGCGGTGATCACCTCCTCGCGGTTGTCAGCGGTGATGCGGCGAATGAACAGGCGTTCCAGCCGCTGGCCTTTCGGATCGGCCTGGTCGGCGGTCATGATCAGCCTGTCTTCGGTGACGAACGCCCCGGCCTGAAGCTGGCCGTTCCACCCGGCGGTCGCCGCCGCGTGCATCACCGCGCGATAGGCGTAGCGGCTGTAGGGCTGGGCGTAGCCGAACACGATGATGCTGAGGACCGCCAGCAGGACGCCGAGGCCGATGAACGGCGCGGCCAGGCGGGTCAGCGAGACGCCGCTGGCGAGCAGGGCGTCGATCTCCGACCCGTCGCTGAGCTTGGTGATGACGATGAACAGCGCCACGAAGAACGCCACCGGCAGGGCCAGCCCGAAATAGTGCGGCACCAGCTGGCTGGTGAGCTGCACCACGAACCCGAATCGATCGCTGCTCTGGGAGAGCAGGTCGAGCAGACGTAGGGCGCGCTCCAGCAGTAGTGCGACCAGGGTCACCGCCAAGCAGCCCAGCATAGGTCCGGTGGTCAGCCGCAGGACATAGCGGTCGATCAGCGACGGGCGCAAGCTGCTCCCGGCCGCGGTCTCGCGGGCGTCGGTCACGCCGCTAGCCATTCGCGTCGCCATGCCTGCGCCAGGGTCTCGAGGACCTCGGGGCCGAGTTCGACCGCCGCGCCGAGCGCCGGAGGTCCCGGCCAGCCGGCGTCGGGGAAGCTCAGCCCGGCATGCTCGCGGGCGCCTTCATAGCGGGGGATGACGTGGAAATGGACGTCAGGATCGACCATCATCAGCATGAGATAGTTGATCTTTTCGTATTTTACCTTGTCTTGGAGCAGGCGTTCGATTCCTTGGACGGCGACCTGTAAATCGGCGAAGGCCGCCGGGCTGATATCGGAGAACGCGTGGACCGGCTCCTTGCATACCAGGACGAGCGACCCAAATGTGGGTTGCTTGGGCCGGACCAGCACCAGCCAATGGCTGGTCTCGGCCACCATCGTCCGGGGAAAGCCGAAATTCACGGCGGTCTGGTTACTCATGAAGCAGCCTGCTTGTCTGGCGTCAGCCGCCGTGGCGCGCACCATAGGGAGTCGTCGTTTTCCATGAAAGTCCGAACCGGCCTGGCGGCCGCGGCCTTTGTCGCTATCTCGTCCCTGGCCGGCCCCTCGCTGGCGGCGGACGAGTGCGCCGGCAAGCCCAGCGACAACAGGTTGACGGTCAGCGTCACCGGCGTCCGCCCGGCCCAGGGCGAGGTGGCGATCACGCTCTATCCCGACGACGCCAAGCGGTTCCTGGCGCCGAAGGGCAAGCTGCTGCGTCAGCGGGTTCCGGCGAAGTCGCCGACGACCAGCACCTGCTTCTATCTGCCGGCGGCGGGCGTCTATGCGATCGCGGTCTATCACGACGTCAACGCCGACCATGATTTCAACCGCAGCCTCGTCGGCATGCCGACCGAGGGCTACGGCTTCTCCAACGACGCGCCGACCAAGATCAGCCTGCCGGCGTTCAGCACGGTCCGTTTCCGCGTGCCGGCGGGGACCAGTCGCACGACGCTTCGCATGCGTTACCCCTGAGGGCCGTCCAGCACGTAGCTGCCTAGCGGCTCGAACGCTCCGGTCTGCGCCGACAGCCCGCGTGCGATCACCCGGATCCGCCGCTGGGTCGGGTCGATCTCGATCCCATGCCACCGGGCGCCCGGATGGCGCCCATGACCGACGGCCGAGGCCGAGGGGACGCCCAGCACTGGGATCGCGCCGGCAGGGCCGGGCATGGTGCTGACCGCGGCCTCATGGGCGTGGCCGTGCAGCACCAGTTCGGCGCCGTGGGTTTTCAGCAGCGCGCTCAAGGCTGGCGCGTCCTCCAGCGCCTTGCGCTTGGAGACGATCCCCGGCGTCGGGGGATGGTGGATCATGATCACCCGGAACAGACCCTCGCGCCCCAGGCGTTCCAGGATCGCCTCCAGGCGGCCGAGTTGCTCGCGTCCCAACCGGCCGCTGGCTAGTCCAGGCGCGGTCGGCGTCGCCGAGCAGAGGTTCACCAGGGCCACGGGGCCGCGTTCGCGCACAGCCGGAAAGGCGGGCTGGCCGGGGTCTTCCAGCCATTCGCGCCAGGGGGCGAAGGCGTCCGGCGCGTTCCTCCCCACCAGGGCGTCGTGATTGCCGGGACTGACCGTGACGCCCGAGGCCGGACCCAGGGTCTGCAGCCAGGCGCGCGCAGCGGCGAACTCGGCCTTGGTCGCGAAATTCGTCAGGTCGCCGGTCAGGGCGATGTGGTCGGGAGCATAGGCGCCGATGTCGGCGCTGAGCGCCTTCAGAACCTGCGGCTGATGCTCGCGGCCCTTGCGGCGCCAGGCGATGGCGCTGAGCAGGCGCTTGGACGCGAAATCGGCCGCCCGCAGCGCGCCGGGCGGCGGCGGAAGGTGGGGATCGGACAGGTGGGCGAGGCGAAACGGAGGCACGGTTGAAGATGGTTTCTGGTCAGGCGGCGGCGAAGCTGATTATCAGGTCTTTATAATCACAGGTCGGTTGGCGGAATTGACGATATCAGCAGAGGCTACCGGCGCAGCCGGCCCCACGGCCATGGTCGTGGGCGTCGCGGAAGGCCGCATTTGGGGGATGAGTTCGGCGGAGCGCCTACAACGCATCTTTCGCCGGCTCGGTCTTCCGGAAAATGACGGCGCGGCCGATGCAGCGGGCGCCGTGCTTGTCGCCGATGCGCGCTGGGTGTTCGATCAGGCGCTGATCGGCGCCTTGGCGAAACATCCAGGCGTCATACTGGTGGACGATGATGGCGTCCCCGCGGCCATCCACGGAAAGGGCGAGGCGATGCGCGTCGCGCTTCAGCGCCTGGCGGCCGGCGAGGACCTGGCCGCGGTCGCGCCTGACTATCCGCGCCTGACGGCCTTGGAGGTCGGTTCGACATACAACAGCGAGCTGCGCAAGAAGGAGCCGCCGATCCTGCGGCGACTGACCAAGGCCAATGTCGGCGAGGTCGAGAAGCGGCTGTTCCAGGGCTCCTACAAGGGCGTCACCGACTTGGTGACCAAATATGTGTGGCCGGCCCCGGCGCGGGTCGTGACCCGCTGGTGCGCGCTGGCGGGCATTACGCCGAACCAGGTGACTTTCGCGAGCTTCCTGCTGGTGCTGGCCGCCTTCGCCCTGTTCTGGACCGGTCATTTCGGCTGGGGTCTGGTCTGCGCCTGGATCATGACCTTCCTCGACACCGTCGACGGCAAGCTGGCGCGGGTGACCCTGACCTCGTCCAAGTGGGGCAACGTCTTCGACCACGGCATCGACCTCGTGCACCCGCCGTTCTGGTGGTGGGCGTGGTTGGTCGGTGTCCAGGCGAGCCTCCATCCGGTCGGGGCGCCGACGCTGATCCTGGTCGTGATCGTCGCGGGCTACGTAATCCAGCGGATGCTCGAGGGCGTGTTCCTGGGGCTGTTCAAGGTCGAGATGCACGCTTGGCGGCCGTTCGACAGCTTCTTCCGGCTGATCACCGCTCGCCGTAACCCGAACCTCATCCTGCTGACCGGGGCCAGCCTGGTCGGGCGTCCCGACGTCGGGCTGGTGCTGGTGGCGGTCTGGACGGCCCTGTCGCTGCTGGTTCACCTGATCCAGGTGCTGCAGGGGCTGATCACGCCCCGGGGGCAGGTGACGTCGTGGCTGGCCCGCTAACGAAGGTCGGCGTGGTCCGCAATCCGCGGAGCCACGCCAATCGCCTGCGGACGGGGGCCTCCGCTGATGCGCGGCCAAATGGGGTGCATTGGGTCGAGCCCGAGACTCCCGCCGCCCTGGCCGAGGACATGCGGCGGTTCGCCGCCGAGGGCGTCGACCTGGTGGTCATCGACGGCGGCGACGGGACGGTGCGCGAGGTCCTGAGCGCGCTGCCCGACGCCTATGGCGAGCATCCTCCGGCCCTGGCGGTGCTGGCGTCCGGCAAGACCAATATCCTGGCGCTCGATCTGGGCGCGGGCCGCGAATGGAGCCTGGAGGCGGTGCTGCGCCGGGCGGCGGAGGACGAGCCCGCCTACAAGACCCGCACGCCGTTGCAGGTCAGCTGGGCCGATCCGGCGCGACCCGCGGTCTGGGGCTTCGTGTTCGGCCTGGGCGCGTTCGTGCGCGCCACGGAGATGTCCCAGTCCGTCCATCGGATGGGGGCCTATCACAGCCTCTCGGTGGCGCTCATCCTGGCCGGCGCGGCGATCGGGACCCTGTTCGGAGGTCGGCGTGACCAGTGGCGGCAGGGCGTGCCGCTGACCGCCCATCTGGACGGCGAGGCGCTGCGGGCCGGCGAGCGGTTCCTGCTGATGGCGACGACGCTCAAGCGGCTGCCGTTCGGCCTGAAGCCCTTCGGTCCGCCGACCGATGCGATGAAGGTGTTGGACGTCGATGCGCCGCCCCGCCGGCTGCTGGCGGCGCTGCCGACGCTGCTGCGTGGCCTGGACGCGCCGTGGCTCGGCCGTAACGGCTATCGGCGGCGCGAGGCGGCGCATCTGACGGTGTCGCTCGCGGCGTCGGTCATCGTCGACGGCGAGGTGTTCGCAGGCGGCGAGATCGCCGTCCGCCGTGGCCCGCCCATGCGGTTTCTAGCGCCATGACCAAGTCGCAGGATCTAGACCGTCTGATCGGCGCCGAACTGGGCGTGGTTCCGCCCGCCCACGCCGCGGCCATGGGCGCTGACCTGGCGGGCCGGTTTTCGACGGCCGCGGCGGTGCTGTTCTACGGGTCGGTGCTGCGCACTGGCGATCTCGACGGCGTCATGGATTTCTACGTCCTGACGCGAGAGACCCGCCCGGGGCTGCGAGGCCTGGCCACCCGCCTGCTGTGGCCGGATGTGAGCTATCACGAGTTCGAGGCCGACGGCCGGGTCTACAGGGCCAAGGTGGCCACGATGACGCTGGCTCAGTTCCGCCGCGCGGTGACGGGGGTCGGCGTCGACACCACCATCTGGACCCGCTTCGTCCAGCCCTGCGCCTTGGTGTGGAGCGCCGACGCGGCGGTCGCCGCGCAGGTGCGCGAAGCGGTTGCGGCGGCGGCGATCACGGCGGCGCGTTTCGCCGCGGTGGTCGGACCCGAGCACGGCGTGCCGCAGGCCTACTGGACGGCGCTGTTCCGTCAGACCTACGCCGCTGAGTTCCGGGTGGAGGCGCGGGGGCGCGAGGCGCAGATCATCGGCGTTGATCCGGGTCGCTATGACGCGGTCCTGCCGGCGGCCTGGGAGGCTGGCGAGGTTCCCTTCGAACAGGTGGGCGGCGAACTGCAGCCGACCCTGCCAGCGGCCGAGCGTGCACGCCTGTTGCGGGCCTGGCGGCTACGTCGTTCGCTGGGCAAGCCGCTGAACCTGGCGCGGCTGGTGAAGGCCGCCTTCACCTTCGAAGGCGCGGCGCGCTATGCGGCGTGGAAGATCGAGCGCCACACGGGCTTGCCCGTGCCGCTGACGCCCTGGCGGGAACGCCATGTGATCCTGGCGTCCCCGGGGGTGTTCTGGCGGCTCTGGAAGGCCCGGCGGAAAGCCTAGGCCAAGGCGCGTTTGGGTTCGTCCTTCAGCAGGCCGAACTCGCCGGCCACCTTCTCGACGACCTGAAGCACGCGCTCGATCTGCTCGGGCGTGTGGGCGGCGCTGACGCTGCTGCGCAGCAGCGGGCGGTTGTCGGGCGTCGCCGGCGGCAGGGCCAGGTTCAGATAGACGCCGTTCTGCAGCAGGGTGTTCCACATGCCGATGGCCACGGCCTGGTCGGGCATGGTCACGGCCACGATCGGGCTGCAGTTCGGGCCGGTGGCCAGGCCAAGGGCGGTGAGGCCGTCGTACAGGTGCTTGGCGTTGGCGTGCAGCTTGTGACGCAGGGCAGGGGTTTCCTGAACCTTGCGCAGCGCCGTGACGGTCGAGGCGACCACCGCCGGCGGCAGCGAGGCGGTGAACATGTAGGGGCGGCAGACGACGCGCATGACGTCGAAGCCTTCCATGTCGGAGACCACGAAGCCGCCGACCGAGCCGAGGCTCTTGGAGAAGGTGCCGACGATGACGTCGACGTCGGCTTCAACGCCGGCTTCCTCGGCCAGGCCGCGCCCAGTGGCGCCGAGCACGCCCATCGAGTGGGCCTCGTCGACCAGCAGGTAGGCGCCCATCTCGCGTTTGACCGCGACGATCTCCTTCAGCGGGGCGACGTCGCCGACCATCGAATAGATGCCCTCGACCACGATCAGCTTCTCGCCGGGCGTGTCCTTCAGGCGGCGCAGCCGCTTGTAGAGGTCCTCGGGATCGTTGTGGCGGAAGCGGGTGACCTCGGCGTGGCCCATGCGCGCGCCGTCATAGATGCTGGCGTGGCTGTCGGCGTCGAGCAGCAGGTGGTCGTCGCGGCCGACCAGGCTGGAGAGCACCCCCAGATTGGCCTGATAGCCGGTGGTGAACACCATGGCGTGGCGACGGGCGTAATAGGCCTTCAGCGCGGTCTCGAGCTGCAGGTGGCCGTCATAGCTGCCGTTGGCGATTCGAGAGCCGGTCGTGCCGGTGCCGCCTTCGCGCACCGCCTTGACCGAGTCCTCGATACAGTCGGGGTCGAAGGTGAGCCCGAGGTAGTTGTTGGTGCCGAGCAGGATCGTGCGCTGACCGTCGATCACGCCCTCGGTGGGTGAAATGACGGAATCGAAGCGCACGCTGAACGGGTCAGCGGAAGCCTGGCGGATCGCCTGGTAGGCGTCCCGGGACGCTGCGTGTCTATCGAGCAGAGCCATGCTCAAGCCTTATTTCGAATGTTGTCTATCAGGGACGACAGGTCGCCCACGGTTTGAACTTCGCTCAGCCGATCGATTGGGATCGAGATATCGAAGCTGTCTTCTAGCTCCATGACGATGTTCATGAGCGCGAGCGAATCGACGGCGAGATCGCGGGAGATATCCGAGGCGGCGGTCACATGGACGCTTCGGCCCAGGACCACTTCAGCGGCACGCGCCACTTCGAGTACAGTGGTGTTGGTGATCAAGTCCATGATTATAGATGCGTCCCCCTCGAACGATCATCCGCGAACGTCGCATATTTGACGCCGTCCGCCGAGTAGGTCTGCAGCATCTTTTCGCGAATTGCTGCTGGTTTGCCGAAGATAACGCCGCTGGCCTCATATCCCTGGACGCTATGTAGGAAGCCGCGAGCCAGATCGAAGAGGGGCGCGGGCAGATCACTCATCTGCTCTTCCGGCCGCACCGACCAGTCGAGATGGCTGATTTCCCGCACCTTTCCGAAACTGATCATCGGCGCGGCCCCCGAACGTGGCGCGAGCAGGCCCGCCGCGGCGACGGCCCGCAGCGCAAACCCAGGAATCCTAAGGTAGGCCGGCGATGCGCCGAAGATCTCGGCCGCCGTCTGGAAGACCTCGCGCCAGCTGTAACCCTCAGGGCGTTGGTCGCAGAGCGCGACGTTGAAACCGCCGGGCGCCTTGGCGAGAGCGGCGATCTGCCGCGCGGCGTCGGCCACGTGCATCATGGCGATTCGCGCCCTGGGGTCGAGCAGGGGCAGAATCGGGCTCGATGCGGCGAGCTTGAACAGGGGCAGGGTCTCAGGATCGTCGGGACCATAGAGGGCGGGCGGTCGCACCACGCCGAGCCGTTCGCCCAGCACCGCGCGCGCAGCATCCTCGCCGCCGCGCTTGCTGGCGCCATAGTCCGAAATGCTGGGTTCGCGCGCGGTCAGGCTCGACACCAGCAGCATCCTTCCGCTCGTGCGCTCGGCGACCCGGCGCGCGCCCTCGACATTGACCGCGGCGAAGGCCGCCGCCGTTCGGGCCTTGGTCAGGCCCGCGGCGTGGACGACGAGGCCCGCGTCGCGGCAAAGCCGATCCAGAGCGCGCTCGTCGCCAAGATCGCCCAGGACGACCTCGACCTCCAGGTCCCGCCAGAGTGGGTGGATGACATCTCGCCTGGCGAGAATGCGAACGCGATACCCGGCTGTGGCGAGTTCGCGAACGAGGTGACGCCCCAGGAAGCCCGTCGCCCCCGTGACCGCCACCAAGCCGGCGGCCATCCCTAGGCGGTTTCCCTCTCGCCCTGTTCGGCGAGGTAGGCGGCTTTCGCACGCGAGCGGCTGAGCTTGCCTGACGAGGTCTGCGGTAGGGCGTGGCCGCCGACCAGTTTCACCTGGGGTTCGACGCTATGGCGCAGGCGGAGCAGGTCGGTGACGTCCTGGGTCAGGCGCTGGCGGACTTCAGGATCGCTGCTGCGGCACTGCACCAGCACGATCACCGCCTCTTCGCCGTCCATCGGGACCGAGAAGGCCGCGACGTCGCCGCTACGCAGGCCGGGAATCTCGGCCTCGGCGGTCCATTCCAGGTCCTGCGGCCAGATGTTCCGGCCGTTCAGGATGATCAGGTCCTTGCTGCGTCCGGTCAGCACGATCTGGCCATCGGACAGGTAGCCGATGTCGCCGGTGTCGAGCCAGCCGTCGGCCGACAGGACGTGACCGGTCGCTTCGGGTTGTTCGAAATAGCCGACCATCAGGCTGGGGCCGCGGGCGAACACCCGGCCGACCTGCCGTTCGTCCAAGACTTCGCCGCGGTCCCCGCGGATCTGCAATTCGTGGCCGGGCAGCGGCGGGCCGTTGCGGGCGAAGTCACGGGTGCGGGCCGAGGCGTGGGCCGTGACGGCGAGGCCGTCGTTCTCCAGCCGCGCGACGTCGAGGGTTTCGGCGACCAGGCCCTCGCCCAGCGGGGCCATGGTCAGGGCCAGCGTCGCCTCGGCCATGCCGTAGCTGGCGACGAAGGCGTTGGGGGAGAAGCCGGCGCCGGCGAAGCGTTCGGCGAAATCCTTGAGCGGCTTGGTGCGGATCATGTCGCCGCCCAGGCCCGCGACGCGCCAGCGCGAGAGATCGAGATGATCCAGCGCCGCGTTCTCGCCGCGACGCGCGCAGAGTTCATAGCCGAAGGTCGGGCTGTAGGAGATCGTCGCGCCGTTGCGGCCGATCAGGTCGAGCCAGAGCAGCGGGCGGCGAACGAAGGCTCCGGTCGGCATCAGGTCGACCGACATCTGCGCCGCCAGCGGGCTCAGCAGGAAGCCCACCAGACCCATGTCGTGATAGAGCGGCAGCCAGGAAATGGCCCGGTCCCCCGGCTCCACCTTCAGACCGTCGCGGGTGATCGCCGTCGCATTGGCCATCAGCGCGCGGTGGGTGACCAGAACGCCGGTCGGGAACCGGGTGCTGCCCGACGAAAACTGGAGGTAGCAGGGGCTGTCCGGGCCGATCTGCGGCAGGGCGGCGCCCTGCGAGGCGGGAAGTTCGCCCAGCGCGCCGGCGAAGGTCAGGCCCTGGTCCTCGGAAATCTCCTTCAGCCAGGCGTCCATCGAGGCCGGTCCCAGCAGAGCGCCGGCCTTCGCGGCCTGCAGCATCCGGCGGATCTGCTCGACATAGAGCGCCCGTCCGCCCAGCGGCGCAGGCAGGGGCAGGGGCGCAGGCACAAGGCCCGCATACTGGCAGGCGAAGAAGGCGCGCACGAAGTCGCCGTCGGTCTCGGCGATCAGCCCGACCCGGTCGCCGGGCTTGAGGCCGGCGGCGAGCAGGCGTTCGGCGATGTCGCGGGCGGTGACGCGTAACGTTTTATACGGCAGGGCCTCGGCCAGTTCGCCGCGCAGGCCATAGAGATTGACCCCGGTCTCGCCCAGGGCGGCGAAGTCCAACGCCTCCACGAGGGTGGGGAAGTCGGCCAGTCGGAGGGCGCGCTCAGGGGCGGTCGGCGTAATCATGACAGTCGGCTTTCGCCCGCTTCCATCTGGTAACGCAAGAGTTTACTGCGCACCGCGCGATGGGTCTTTCGGCCGCATGACGCGCGAAAGGTTCCAGAACATGCCCAGCGCCGTGGCCAGGGCGGCCCCGACCAGGGCCATGCCCGCGCCTTGCAAACCCTGGGCGTTCACGATCGGCGCCAGGGCCGTCAGGAACACCGCCGCGACGATCAGGCGAACCTTCAGCACCGCGCCTGGCCGTCCCATGGAGACCAGCATCGGTTCCAGCGGCAGGGCCCAGACGCCGATGACCGCGGCCCCGACCTGCCAGACCATGGTCTGCGACGCCGCGCCGAAGTCCTTGCCCATCACCAGAGTCAGCAGCGGCTCGCCGGCGAAGACGGCGACCAGCAGCAGCAGGGTCGCAAAGCCGCCGCCGATCAGGCCGACCCGAACGGCCAGGCTTTGCATGTGGGCTTCGCCGCCGGCGGCGCGCAGCTTGGCGAGTTCGGGGTACATGGCGGGGATGAGCAGCCGCGCAGGCTTGGCCAGGGCGTCGGCGATCTGGCGCGCGACGCGCCAGAGGCCAGCTTCCGTCGGCCCGAGCAAGGCGCCGACCGCCAGGGTGGCGACGTGGGTGAAGGCGACTTCGACGCTGGCGCTGGCGTTGGTGGCGATGGCGAACCGCCAGGCGCCCGGCATTCCGGCGGTGAGCGGACCGGACCAGGAGAAGCTCTCCAGCAGCCCCCGGCGGCGAAGCTCGCGATAGGCGATCACGCTGACATAGATGAACCCGGCCAGCGTGCCCGCGCCCCAGACGATCAGGAAGAAGGAGACCGGCGCGCCGATGACGAAACCGACGCCCCCGCCGACCAGCCTGACCATCGAACTGATCGCAGCCTGGGCCGACAGCAGGCCGAAGCGGTCGAACAGGCGCAGCAGCCCGATCTGGGTCGCCGGAACCATGAAGGCGATGGTCAGGCCATAGAGGGCGGCCGGTCCGGCCATGTCCTGGGGCATGCCCAGCAGGGGCCCGAACAGCATGGCGCCGGCCGCTCCGATCGCGACGCCGGCCACGGCGCTGACAGCGTCGAGGATCAGGCCGAAGCGCACGACGCGCTGGAAGTCGGCGCGGCGGTTCTCGGCCAGCGGCCCTGGGCCGAACTGCAGGATGGTCTGCCAGGACTGGAACCGGGCCACGTCGCCGATGAACTGGGCGAAGGTGTTGATCAGGACCAGGACGCCGAAATTGGCGACACCCAGCGTCCGCGCGGCCAGGGCCATGTAGCCGAGGCTGATCAGCGCGTTGAGGGTGCGCCCGCCCAGCAGCATGCCGGCGTTGGCCAGCACTCGGCGCAGGAGACCGTCCTTAGCCTGCCCCCCGGCGGTCATGGCGCAGGCTGTCCGCCCAGCCGCACGGCGATCGCCTCGGCCGCCCGCAGGGAGGAGGAGCGCGCCTGCAGGTCGAAGCTGGAGGCGAAGCCGGCCTGCTGTTCGGCCAGATAGTCGCCGTGGCTGGCGAAGGCGGCCGCGGCCGCGTCGGGCAGGGCCGCGATTTGGTCGAGAACCGGGCCGTAGCGCCAATGGCGATAACTTTCATCGCCTTCCCAGGCGACGCCGTGGGCGTTGAGGAAGAGGGCGGGCTTGGGCGTGCGCAGGAACTCGTAGATCTGACTGCTGGCGTCGCCCAGATAGAGGTCGGCCAACCGGGTGTAGGTCATGTCGATCGCAGCTGGGCCGCCGAGATCGATGTGGATGCGCGGATGATCGCGGAACGGCTGGAGCAGCCCCACGTCCGGGGCGCCGGCCTGATCGAACAGCCGCACATGCGGCGCAAAGATCAGGTTGTAGCGATCGTCCGCGGCGAACTGCTCCAGCACCTGGACGCCCCAGGCCGGCCAGGAACTCAGGCGCGGGTCGAAGTGGGGGTTGTAGAGGACGACGGGACGCTTGTCGGCGAACGGGCTTTGCGGCGACGGCGCCAGGGCCTCGACGATGTCGAACTTCGGATAGCCGACCATGGCGCAGTTTTCAGGCGCGACCAGGCCGCTCTCGACCATGCGATCGCGCTGTTTTGGCCCGGCCGCCATCACCAGGTCGAACAGACCCAGCCGTGGCTCGAACGGACCGCCGCGGTCGCCGGCGCCGTGCTGGGTGTAGATGAGCTTTGGTCGCCGGACGCCCAGGCGGCGGATCAGCGCCGTCGTCCGCTCCGGGGTCACAACGGCGTCGTAGCCGGCGAAGGTTCCGAGATTGGCCACCAGCATGGCGGCCTTGGGCGGGGTCGAAGCCGCGCCGGGCCGAATGTTCCGCAGCCATTTGGGGCCGAGCAACCGGCTGGTCAGGGCCGCGCCGCCCAGGCGGCTCAGGGCCGCGTCGATATAGTCCAGGTGGGCCTGCGAGGTGGCGGCGAGCTCGACCTCGAACTGGGGCCAGTTGCGGGCCAGCTCAATGGCGATCGGCAGGCTGTGCAGGATCTGGTGCGTCTGCGCGATGTAGAGAAAGCAGATCTTTCGAGGGGGCGCGGGCGCGGTCATGGCGTCTGCGCATTGGCGCAGTCTTCGAGCGACCGCAACGGATCTTTCTGTTCGGGCGTCACGATGGCTCCAAACGCCGCGGCCGCCGGCTATCGTTCCGGCGTCAGGCGTCCGCGCACGCCGCCCTTGAGGATCAGGCGGTCGCCCTTGTCCTCGACCTGATAGTCGCCGGATTCCACCTGGCTGCCGGCGCGGTCGATTCTCAGGCCGGTCTGACCGCTGACGGCGCCGGTCTTGGTGTCGACGAGCGCCTCCTGCGAGGCGAATTGCGTACCCGAGCCATTGTCCATCCGCACGTCTCCGGTCAGGACCAGGGAGTGGCGGGCCTCGTCATAGACGCCTGATTTAGCGGTCGCGCGCCGGGTCGCGCCGGATTCGGTCTTAAGGGTCAGGACCGGATCGGCGATCACGATACGTCCGCTGTCCTTGTCGTCGCGGACGCCCTCCCGTCCGGTGATGCTGAAGGCGCGGCCATCGGGGTTCGTCCCGGAAAAATGAGGCTTTAGCATCTTGGAGACCCGAACAGGCTCGGCCTGCTGGCTGGAGGCGCTCAAGGCTCCGAGGCCGACCTGAACGGCGCAGACGATCACCAGGACCGCCGCCGCCGCCGGCAGGGCCCAGCGCAGGAGACGCACGTTCGCCAGACGTCGTTCGCGACGGTGAGCGTCAATCGGCATGCCGACGGATCGAAGCGGCATAGAACTGAATCTCCAAACCAGGCTTGGCCTGCTTGCGGCAGGTCACGACTCGAAACGTGACGTCTTTGTGGCGATGCGCCAGATATAGGGCTGGCGCCCGGCGTCTTCACCACTATCTCACAAGCTCCATTGGGCACTAGGACAGATCGAGGAGGTTATTCACGCGATGACGACTTCACCTCCTCGAACGCCGTCGCACCGGCGGGAGCGGCCTGGATGCTGAACTACGTTCTCGCCCCGCTTGGGATCTTGCTGATCGGCCTCGGCGCCGCGGGCCTGTTCCTGGCGTTTCGGCCGTCGCGGCGCGCAAAAGGGCCTCAGCACGACGATCAGCAGGCCATCGGTTCCGAAGACTCCGACTGACGGACCATGTCGCCGCCCCGGCTGTCGTGTGCAAAGCTGCGCCGTAAGAGAGCCCTGGGAGGGGACGATGCCGGCCGAAACCGCGAGCATCTGGAATGACCGGGAGTATCTGCGCGAAGAGCAGTACCGCGACTCATCGAAGCTGGCGGCGCGGGCCAATCTTCACGGGAAGTACGGCCGAGGCGACTGGTTCGCCTGGGTCGCCGCGCAGCCGACCTGGCCCGTAGAGGGGCGGGTGCTGGAGCTAGGTTGCGGCGCCGGGTGGTTCTGGGCCAGCGCCGCGCCCCATGCGCCGGCCGGCCTTGAGCTCACCCTTACCGACCTCTCACCCGGCATGGTGGACGAAGCCGTCCGGCGTACGCGCGGGCTGTCCCGATGGCCGGTGGAGGAGAGCAGGGCGGCTGACGCCTCGGCCTTGCCGTTCGCCGACGCCAGCTTCGACGTCGTCCAGGCGCTGCACATGCTCTACCACCTGCCGAGCCCGGCCAAGGGCGTGGACGAGATCCTCCGCGTCCTGCGTCCCGGCGGCCTGGCGGTGATCGCCACCAACGGGCGCGACACCATGGCCGAGCTGTTCGCCCTGAACGCGGCGGTGTTCGGCGGCGCGGCGCGGGACGAGACGATCGACGCCTTCAGCCTCGAGAGCGCCGAGCCGATCCTGCGTGAGCGGTTCGCGCAGGTGGAGCTGCGCGCCTATCCGGACACCTTGCGGATCACCGACCCGGCGGACGTCTACGGCTATCACGCCTCAAGTCCGCCCGGAGACGCCGCGACGCCGGACCAGGCGGCGGCCCTGCGCCGAGTGATCGACGAGGCGTTCGCGAGAGGCGGCGGGACCTTGACGGTGACCAAGTCGGTGGGCGTGTTCCTGTGCCGCAAGGCCGGCTGACCGCCCAATAGAAAGCGCGCCGGCCTTGCGACCGGCGCGCCATGGTGTTTGCGCCTGAGCGCGGTCTGCTAGTCGCGCAGGCTGGCCGGCACGACGCCGCCGTTCTTGGCCAGCGCCGCCCAGACGGCCTTTTGCAGGGCGATGTTCTGTTCGGCGCTGCCGTGCGCGCCGGCGGCGACGTCGAGTTCAGCGGCGAGTTCCTTGCGGGCGTCGAGGCTGGAATCCAGGTCCAGCATCTTCAGCAGATCGACGATCGAGGTCCGCCAATTGCCGCCGCCGCCCTTCTGGGCCGCCAATTCCACCAGCACCACTTCCACATCCACCGGTTCGGGCGGCGGCGGGGGAGCGGCGGCAGGAGCCGCTGCAGCCGGCGCGGCGACCGGGGCTGCTGGCGCAGCCGCCGGCTTCTTGCGGTGAAGAACTTTATCCATGATCGAGCTGAAAATGCCCATGCGCCCGGCTCCCTTGTTTGCTGGTCTAGCTATAAAGCTCGACCCCGCGACCGGTTCCAAGTCTGAACCCTTGGTTGTTCAAATCAGAAACCTTTGGTGATCGAAACTCCATAGAGGCGCGGGTCCAGGAGGAAGACGCTGCGCGTCGCGCCAAGATTCTCGTCGTTGATGTCGAAACCCACGATGGTGTTGTCATCCATCAGGTTCTTCACGAACACCTGCACGTTCAGATCAAGATCGGGATTGGCGAAGATCAGGCTGGCGTTGACGTTCTCCCAGGACTCGATGCGGTCGAAGAAGGCGTTGTTGTAGCGCATGAAGCTCTCGGCCTGACGGTAGTAGTCGCCGCGGATCGTGGCGTTCCAGCCGTTCGGAAGCTCCCACTTGTACTGAGCGCCCAGCGAGAGCGTCCATTCCGGGGCGTTGGGCAGTTCGTTGCCCGACAGGTTCTGGACGATGCCTTCGCCGGCGCCGCTGGCGAAGCGCGAGACGTTGGTTCCGTAGCTGTAGACTCCGCCTACCAGGGCGTCGGCCGTCGCCGCTGGAACCCCCGCGGCGAGCAGTCGGCCGCGGATGGTCGAGGTTCCCGATCCCGTCCCGGCGCAGGCGAAGTTCGCCAGCAGGGTGGAGCCGCCAGGCACGCGCAGCAGATTGGCCACGCCGGCGGAGTTCAGGATGCAGCCGCCGTTGGTGGAGTTGGCGTAGATGTAGGCTGGGTCGCCCTGGGTGCGGTTGAAGGTGTCGACCACCAGGCCTTTTTCGATCTCGGTCTTCAGGTACCCGATGTTGGCGTTGAGCCGCAGGTTGTCGATCGGCTCCCAGATCGATTCCAGTTCCGCGCCATAGATCTTGGCGTCGATGTTCTCATTGTAGACCGAGCGGTTCACGCTGCGGCCGATCTGGTAGCCCTGATATTTGTAATAGAACCCGGTGAGGTTCAGCAGCAGACGCCCGTCAGCCAGGGTGTTCTTCGTACCCACTTCGTAGGCGTTGACGAATTCCGGCTCGTAGGAGGGGTTCAGGCCCAGCGCCACGACGCCAGGCGGGTTGAAGCCGCCGCCCTTGTAGCCCTTCGAATAGGACGCATAGACCAGGGTTTGATCGGTGAAGCTGAGGTCCGGCGACCAGTCGACGTTCAGCCGGCCGGTGGTTTCCTGGAACTGGACTTCCTGTTCGGCGGTGAAGGTCGGGCCGCGGCCGGGCGTGAACAGGGTGGCGCCGCTGCCGCGGGTCCACTTCTTGTCGTCAGTGTAGCGCAGGCCCAGCGTGACCTTCAGGTCCTCGGTCGCTCGCCAGTAGACCTCGCCGAACGCCGCCTTGGACTTCAGCTTGTACTCGCTCAGGCTGACGAAATAGTTGTGCCCGGTATAGTCCGGCTCGCGCAGCGGATCGATGTAGGCGGCGGGCTGGATGAGCCGCACGGCGGCGGTGGCCGCGTTGGTCGCCACATAGGTGATGCTGCGAGCCTTGTAGTCGAGATAGATCCCGCCGACGTTGAAGTTGATCGGCCCGTCGAAATTCGACTGCAGCCGCAGTTCCTGAGTCCACTGTTCATTGTGGCCGATCCCGCCGGACTCGCTCATCAGCCGGTCGGTGATCCCGAACTGCGGGTCGTTCAGCGTTCCGGTCGGGGTGAACGGCGTGACGCCGAACGGCACCGAGGAGTAGCCGCCGGTCGAGTCGCCGCGCGCGTAGTTTTCGTTCTCATTGTAGCTGGTCAGCGAGGTCGCGGTCAGGGCCGGCGTGACGTCCCATTCCAGGTTCAGTTCGTAGAGATCGGTCCGCGGCCGATAGATCGGGCGGCCATAGACCTCGATCTCCCGCTGATCGCGCGAGATGGTCTTGCCCGCGAAGGCGTCGGTGGTCTGCAGCCCGATCTGCCGGGCGATGATGCCGGTGAAGGTCGAGAGCTGGTTGGTGGTTCCGTAGACGTCCGATCCGTAGACCGAGGCCGGCAGGCACCCTTGCGTGAAGGCGGCCTGGGCCGCCCCGGTCGGCACGCCGCCGACGCTGGTCAGGCCGATATCCTTGGCGCAGAGCTGCTTGCGCGCGCCGCGGGTGTCGTCTTCGGAGAAGTTGTCCCACAGCAGGAAGCCGCGGAAATTCTCGGCCGGATCGAACGACAGGGTCACCCGGGCCGCCCAGATCTGGCGGTCGTCGATATCCTGTCCGTTCAAGGTGTTCTTGGTGTAGCCGTCGCGCTGCAGCGCGAAGCCGGCGGCGCGCAGGGCGAACATCTCGCCCAGCGGCACATTGATGAAGCCCTGGTATTTCTTGCTGTTGAAGTTGCCGAACTCCGCCGTGATCGAGGCGTCGAAGGTGTCTGTCGGCTTGTTGGTGATGACGTTGACGACGCCGCCGGTGGCGTTGCGTCCGTAGAGGGTGCCCTGCGGACCACGCAGCACCTCGACCCGTTCGACATCGTAGAATTCGGCGTCGGCCAGGCGGTTGGCGGTGAGCGGGGCGTTGTTGTGGTGAACGCCCACCCCGTCGTCGCCGCCGGTGGACACCAGCTGCGCCCCGACCCCCCGGATCTGGAAGTTGGTGCGCAGGGAGCGCCGGGTGAAGGTGAGGTTCGGCACCGACTGAACCAGGTTGCCGGCGGTGTCGATGCCCCGGGTCTTCAGCGCCTGTTCGCTGAAGGCGGAGACAGCAATGGGAACGTCTTGAACCGACTCTTCCCGCTTCTGGGCGGTGACGATCAGTTCTTCGATAAATGATCCACCGGACGACTGCGCCCAGACCGGCGTAGACCAGACAAGCGCGAGCGCAGACGCAGAAGCCAACCAGGCTTTGGTCATTCTTCCCTCCCTAACCCCAGTCATTCGCCGGGGGTTTCTTGTCGACAGCTCTCGTCTAGCGGAGCCGTTCAGAAGGAAAGCTAAGGTCGTATCTTACGCGACGTCAAACGACCCCTGATTACATGGACGCATCCAGGGGTTGCGGTTTGGGCGGTCCGGAAATCCAATCCGAGCGGTCAGCCGAACGGTTTTTCCAAGCTGGGCTGCGGTTGCGTGAACCAAGCCGCCCCCTCGGCGGTGACATGGAAGTGGTCTTCCAATCGGATACCAAAGGTATCGGGAATTACGATCATCGGCTCGTTTGAGAAACACATACCGGGCGCCAGAGGCGTCTTGTCGCCCCGGACCAGATAAGGGGCCTCGTGAATCGACAGGCCGATGCCGTGGCCTGTGCGATGCGGCAAGCCCGGCAGGTCGTAGTCGGGACTGAAACCGGCGGCGGCCAGGACCCGGCGTGCGACGGCGTCGATCTCCTCGCAGGGAACACCGGGCTTCACGGCGGCGAAGGCGGCGGCCTGGGCCTGCTTTTCGACGTCCCAGACGCGCTTCTGCTCGGGCGAGGCGTCGCCGAACACATAGGTGCGGGTGATGTCGGAGTTATAGCCCTGAACCCGGCAGCCGGTGTCGATCAGCACGACCTGACCGTCTTTCAGCGCCTGCTCGCCGGGCAGGCCGTGGGGATAGGCGCTGGCGACCCCGAACTGCACCGCGCAGAACGACGACCCGTCGTCGGCGCCGAGCGCGCGGTGCGCCTGGTCGATGAAACGGCGGACCTCGGCGGTGGTGATCCCGGCCTTGAGGATCTTCGCCGCCCGCCGGTGAACCTCCAGCGTCATCGCCTTGGCTTGGGACATCAGGGCCAGTTCGGCCGGTGATTTGATCATCCGGCAGCCGTCGACGACCGGCGCGCCGTCCAGCAGCTTCAGATCCGGCGCGGCCTTGGCGACGCCGTTGAAGACGAAGAAGGGCAGGGCGGGATCGATGGCCAGGGAACGGGCCTCGCCCAGGCCGCGCGCGGTCAGCGCATAGGGGCTCTCATCTTCTTCCCAGAGCAGGATCTCGGCGTCGACGCCCAGCGAGGCCTCCAGCGAGCCCAGCTCGAAGCGTGGGCAGATCATCCGCGGCGCGCCTTCGCGCGGCAGGATCATCGCCACCAGGCGTTCGGTGGCGCCCCAGCCGACCCCGGTGAAGTAGCGCAGGCTGGCGCCCGCGCCGATGATCAGCGCGTCGGCGCCGATCTGCGCCATCAGTTCCTGGGCCCGCGTCATCCGGGCCTGATGTTCCTGCCTGCTGATCGGCGGCGCGCGATCGGCCCAGGGCTTCAGATCCGCCAACTCGGCCTGCGCCGTGGAACCGCCGATGCCGCTGGTCATGATAGTCTCCGGGAAAAGGGCCGCCGCACGCTGGCAGCCGAACAGTCGCGCCCGTATATAGCCGGGCATGGCCGAAGCCTTCAACGAACTGACCCTGCCCGCCGCCAAGGCGGAGCGTTATGCCACAGTCGCCGAGGAGATCGCCTCGGTGCTCGACGGCGAACCCAATCTCACCGCTCGGATGGCGACGGTCGCCTCGATGCTGGCGGCCAGCTTCGACACCTTCTTCTGGACCGGGTTCTACGTCGTCGATCTGGACAAGGACCGCGAACTGGTGGTCGGCCCCTATCAGGGGACGCTCGGCTGCCTGCGGATCGCTTACGGACGGGGCGTTTGCGGCGCGGCCGCCGAGACCGGCCAGACCCAGCTGGTGCCCGACGTCCATGCTTTCCCGGGCCACATCGCCTGCGACGGTCGCTCGGCCAGCGAGGTCGTCGTGCCGGTGTTTGATGGCCAAGGACGGCTCATCGCGGTGTTCGACGTCGACTCCACCGAGCCCGCCGCCTTCGATGAAATCGACGCCAAGTGGCTGGAACTGATCCTGAAGGCGACGTTCTCGGCCTGAGATTTGCAGCATGCGGTCCATCTTTCCCTAACCGGGAGGAGGTAGACGTGTTCGACATGCTGCGATCAGAGACCCTGCACCCGGACGACCTGACCGACGCCGACATCGGCGCCTGGCGGGCGCTGTGCGCGACACGGCCCGAATTTCAAGGCCCGCTGCTGGGGCCCGATTTCGCCCGCGCGGTGGGCGCCGTCCGGCCCGACGCCCGGGTCGGTGTCTGGCGGCAGGACGAGGAGCCGGTCGGCTTCCTGGCCTATCATCAGCGGCCCGGCGGCCTGGCGCGGCCCATCGGCGCGCCGCTTTCCGACTATCATGGCGTGGTCGCCCGCGAAGGGCTCGACCTGCGCCAGGGCATTGCCGATCTTGGCCTGTCCGGCTTCCGGTTTACGGGTCTGATCGACCCGTTGGGCATGGGCGGCCCCTCGATTTCCGCCGAGCACGAGGCGTTCCTGATCGAACTGACCGGCTCGGCCGAGGACTATCTGGAGGCCCTGCGGGCCGCGAGCCCCAAGCGGTTCAAGAACTACCGCCGGCTGGACAACAAGCTCGACCGCGAGGTCGGCGCGATCACCCTGCGCGCGCCGGACCATGATCCGGCCGCCTTGGCGCAACTCCTGACCTGGAAGCGCGAGCAACTGGCCCGCACCGGCGTGCATGACTACCTCGCGCCGGCCTGGACGCAGCGGCTGATAGAGGACCTGTTCGCCAGGCAGGACGGCCCGTTCCAGGGTCTGATGATCAATCTCTATGTGGGCGACCAACTGGTGGCGGGCCATTTCGGCGTGCGGCTGGGCGACATCTATCACCCGTGGATCGCCTCGACCGATCCGACGCTGGGCGCCTGGTCGCCGGGACAGCTGTTCCTGCTGCGGGCCATCGCCGCCATGCCGGACCTCGGCCTCACCACCTACGACCTCGGTCCCGGACACGAGCACTACAAACGGCCCTACGCGCTGTCCTCCCGCATGATCGGCGAGGGGATGTTGGTCGCCTCGGGTCCGCGCGGCCGCTCGGTCGACGCATCTGAACGGGTCTGGGCCCTGGCCGAGGCCCGCAGCCCGCACATGGTCGGACGATTGCGCCGGCGGCTGGACGCCATCGCCACCACCGAACTGTCGTTCGCCGGCCGCGCCCGCGGCCTGGCCCACGCCATCGCGACCCGGACCTTCCGGCCGGGCGCCGCCTCGGAGGCGGCCTGACGCATGGCCTCGCCACGTATCAGCCTAGTGATCCCGACCCAGCGCCGGCCTGACGGCCTGTCGGTCGCGGCGCGCTCGACCTTCCGCCAGACCGGCGTCGCGCCGGGCCTGCTGGAACTGGTCGTGGTCGATAACGATCAAACCCCATCGGCCCAGGCGACGGTCGAGGCCCTGGTGGCCGAGGCGCCGTTTCCCGTCACCTATGTCCATGAGCCGAACCCCGGCGTCGCCAATGCGCGCAACGCCGCGCTGGAACAGGCCAAGGGCGAGTTCATCGCCTTCCTCGACGACGACGAAGAGGCGCCGCCCGGATGGCTCGCCGCCCTGATCGCGGCCCAGAAGCGGTTCGAGGCCGACGTCGTCTTTGGCCCCGTGCGGGGCCGCGCCCCGGCGCGCGTCACGCGGCATCGCAACTATCTGGAGCGGTTCTTCTCGCGCGAAGGACCGGCCAAGGCCGAGGTGCTGGATCATTATTACGGCTGCGGCGACAGCCTGATCCGCCGGGCCGCCCTGCCAGACCCCAACCGGCCGTTCTCCGCCATCCGCAACTATATCGGTGGCGAGGACGATCTGCTGTTCGCCCAGATGAAGGACGCCGGCGCGGTGTTCGCCTGGGAGCCCGCAGCCTGGGTCTGGGAAGATCCTGTCCCGGCGCGCCTGTCGCTTCGCTACACGATCCCGCGCGCCTTCGCCTATGGCCAGGGGCCTTCGGCGGCCTGCGCCGCCGCCAGTCCGCCCGACCGTCTGGGCGTCGCCTTCTGGATGGCCCAGGGCCTGGCCCAGGCCGGAGTGTTCGGCGCTCTGGCTGGCCTGAAGTGGCTGATCCGCGCGCCCGATTTCGCATTCACCCTGGACCGCGCCGCGCGCGGCCTGGGCAAGACCCTCTGGTGGGGGCCTTTCAAGATCCACTTCTACGGCTTGAGGGCAGGGGCATGAGCATTGTCCGCGACTGGACCCCGGCCAAGGCCGCGGCGTTCACCAAATCCAACCTGACGTTCGAGCACGGGCTGCACGAACGCCCCATGTTCGGCGACGCCGGCCTCGAGGAGCTTCTCGACCGCTATCCGCGCGAGAAGCTGGGCGTCTTCACCATGGGCGAGGACCCGGTCGCCTGGACCACCTGGCGCAAGGGCTCGGCCGGGACGATGACAGGATCCAAGCTGCTGGAGGCCGCGCAGGCCGGGCGCATCTGGCTCAATCTGCGTGAGACCAATCGCTATCTCGACGCCTACGCCGCGCTCGACGCCGAGATCTTCGCCGAGAAGCAGGCTCATAGCGGCGTGAAGGCCTTCAAGCGCGATCTCGGCATGCTGATCTCCTCGGCCGACGCCCAGGTGTTCTACCATCTCGACGTGCCGCTGGTGTCGCTGTGGCAGCTGCGCGGCCAGAAGCGCGTCTGGGTCTATCCGGTGGCCGACCCCTATGTGGGGCAGGAGGTCCTGGAGCGGATCGTGCTCAAGGAGACCGCCGAGCAGTTCACCTTCGACCCCGCTTGGGACGCCGGCGCCGAGGTCCACGACCTGACGCCGGGCAAGATGGTGACCTGGAAACAGAACGCGCCGCACCGGATCGAGAACGGTCCGATGCTGAATGTCTCGTTGTCCATCGAGTTCATGACCCCCCAGGCGCTGATGCGGGCCAATGTGATCTACGCCAACGGCGTGCTGCGTCGCCGGCTGGGCGCTCGGCCCCGGGTTCAGAACGGCTTCACGCCGACTGTGCTCGGCAAGGTGGCCGTGGCGCGCGCCGCCAAGGCCCTGAAGCTGCAGGCGACCCATGAGCGGATCCTGCCGGTGAGCTTCCGGCTGGACAATCAGCGGCCGGGTTTGCTGCTGCCGGCCTAGCAGGCTGTTGAAAAAGTCCGTGGCGATGCAGGACTTGGCATGATTCA
>ERZ1292645.8-Hain-H14-02um-R2-8-length-128009-cov-36_pt1 | contig 128009 bp, 116 predicted proteins | sample MGYA00564401_ERZ1292645 | MGnify/ENA primary metagenome ERZ1292645 (study PRJEB36523, sample SAMEA6512644) | groundwater metagenome | collected 2019-01-09 | study: AquaDiva: Metagenomics assemblies of 32 groundwater samples | reverse complement strand
CTACAACGACCCGCCGCCACAGTAAGACGACGAACTTCTGGTTCAGGACACTAGCGTCAAATCGACACCGCCGCCCCCACAATTGAAAAGGCCCGCCGTCGCCGGCGGGCCTTTTCGTAGAACCAGGCTCTACGGCCTCGTCCTACCCCCTCAATTTGCGCAGCAGCACGTCCAGATCGCGGGCGATCAACGGATCTTCGAGCTTCAGGGCTTCGATCCGGCGGACGGCGTGCAGGACGGTGGTGTGGTCGCGGCCGCCGAACCGACGACCGATGTCGGGCAGCGAGCGGGTGGTGATCTGCTTGGCCAGCCACATCGCCACCTGGCGCGGACGGGCTACGACCCGGGCGCGACGTTCGGAGATTAGATCGGCCTGCTTCAGCTGATAGTGCTCGGACACGACCTTCTGGATCTGGTCGACGGTCACCCGGCGCTCGGTGCAGGCCAGGTTGGGGCGCAGGATGGCCTGGGCTTCGTCCAGGGTCATGCGCGAGATGTCGCCGCCCACGCGGGCCACCAGGGTGTTCAGGGCGCCCTCGAGCTCGCGGACGCTGTCGGTGAAGCGGTCAGCCAGGAATTGCAGCACGTCGGCCCGCGCCGAGGGCACGAACTTGCCCTGCCCCGCCAGGGTGGCGAGCTTGCGTTCCAGGATGCCGAGGCGAAGCGTGCGGTCGGCTGGCTCGATGCCGCAGACCAGGCCGGCCTGCAGGTGCGAGCGCAGGCGCGCGTCCATTTCGGTGAGTTCGGAGGGCGAACGGTCGGCGGTCATCACCACGCGGCGGCCATCCTCGACGAGAGCAAGCAGGGTATGGAACAGTTCCTCTTGAGTGGACGTCTTGCCGGCCACGAACTGGACGTCGTCGATCAGCAGCAGGTCGGCGTTGCGCAGTTCATCCTTGAAGGCCGCGGTCTGGCGGTCCTGCACGGCCTTGACGAAGGTCGAGGTGAAGCGCTCGGCGGTGATGTAGACAACGCGTTTGGTCGGCGCGGTCTGCATGGCCTCCCAGGCCAGAGCGTTCAGCAGGTGGGTCTTTCCGAAGCCGTAGGGGCCGTGGAAGATCACCGGATTAAAGTGGCCGTCCGACCAGGCCGCCACGCGGCGGGCCACGGCGAAGGCGAACTCGTTGCCCGGACCCGATACGAAGGTCTCGAACGAGAAGCGGTCCTGCAGGCCTTGCTGACGGCCGGCGCGGGCGGCCGGAGCCGACACCTCGACCGGAACCTCGATCTCGATCACCTGGGCTTCAGTCGTGGCCGAGGCGTCCGCATGGGGTGCCGAGGCCGGTCCCTGGGCGTCGAACTCCATCCGCGACTTGAGGTCCAGATTGCGGCCCATCGGGTCGTTCTGGGCCCAGAGTTCACCGATCCGACGCCAGGCGTGGCGTCGAATCCAGTCCCGGGCGACGCCGGTGGCGGCGACCAGGCACAATTCCTCCCCGCGCTCACGCAGGGCGGCTTGTCCGAGCCATGAACCGAAGGTGGCCTCACCGAGCTCGCGCTTCAGCGCGACGCAGGTTTTGGTCCAGACAGCGACGGCCGGTGTCTCGGCAACAGAACCCGCAAAGCCCCCAGTGGCCATCATTCCAACCTCTCTTATTGTCATCCGTCAGCGCCCCCGCAGCGGAACCACTTTGTTAAGCAAACACAAAGCTTTACCCGGCGAGCGCGAAGCCCCCGCCGCCGCCTTTTTTCATCCGAGATCAGATGGAAGGACGTCTTGAGACTTGTCACCCTAGTCAGGGCGGTTAGGGGGTCAACGGTGATTCTTCGCGGCTCCAGCGGATATTTTCGTTGACTCAAAACCACCGCCCACAGGGCAAGGGAATCCGATTTTCAACGATCCGTTAACTGAGAAGATTCACTGCATCCGCTAACACTTTAGGTGCGGCGCAAAAAGAAACGCCCGCAGGTCTTTCAACCCGCGGGTGCGTCAAAAAGGCTTAGTAGTTCAGGAAGTTAGCGGCCAAGCTCATGGGCTTGGCCTTCAACCTCAGGCGGCAGCCATTTTCTTAAGCTGCGCGGCCAGACGGGACACTTTGCGCGAGCCCGTGTTCTTGTGGACGACGCCCTTGGTCACGGCGCGCATCAGCTCGCTCTCGGCCTGGACGAACGCGGTCTTGGCGACGGCGGGATCGCCGGCGGCGACCGCCTCATCGAACTTGCGCAGATAGGTGCGCACGCGCGAACGGCGGGCTTTGTTCACTTCGGTGCGGCGTGCGATCTTGCGGACCGCCTTCTTGGCGCCGGGCGTATTGGCCATGTGTCAGCTCTCAAAACGGGTCGCGCCCGAACCTTCGCTCGGGCGGGTAAATCGGAGGCGCGGATATACGGGAGACGGGTCTCCGGGTCAATGCGCCCACGACGAGTTTAATCCACAAGGCTGATGGTCGGCCGTGCGGGGCGGTTGGCGAACAAGGGTCAGGAGCCCTTGAAGTCGGGTTTACGTTTCTCGATGAAGGCGGCCATGCCCTCCTTCTGGTCGTCAAAGGCGAACAGCGAGTGGAACAGGCGCCGCTCCAGGGCGACGCCAGTGGCCAGGGTGGTCTCGTAGGCCGCCTCGACCAGCTCCTTGTTCATCTTCACCGCCAGGGGCGACTGGCCGGCGATCTTGGTCGCGGCAGTCATGGCCTCCTCGATCAGCTTGTCGTTCGCGACCACGCGCGAGACCAGGCCCGAGCGCTCGGCCTCGGCGGAATCCATCATCCGGCCGGTCAGGATCATCTCCATGGCCTTGGACTTGCCGACAAAGCGGGTCAGGCGCTGGGTGCCGCCGATGCCGGGCGCGACGCCCAGATTGATCTCCGGCTGGCCGAACTTGGCGCTCTCGGAAGCGATGATGAAGTCGCACAGCATGGCCAGCTCGCAGCCGCCGCCGAGCGCGTAGCCGCTGACCGCGGCGATGATCGGCTTGCGGAACTGCTCGATGCGCCGGGCGCTGGCCCCGAAGAAGTCCTGCTCGAACATCTGGGCGTAGGTCTTGGTCGCCATCTCCTTGATGTCGGCCCCGGCCGCGAAGGCGCGGTCCGATCCGGTCAGCACCACGCAGCGCACGGCGGCGTCGGCCTCGGCGACGTCCAGCGCCGCCGACAGCTCGGTGAGCAGCTGGCTGTTCAGCGCGTTCAGCGCCTGCGGCCGGTTCAGGCGGATCACGGTCACGCCGTCAGTGGTCTCGACGATCAGGGTCTCGTAGCTCATGGCCGTCTCCGTCGGAAATGTCGGACCGGGCTTAAGGCCCCTCGACGGAATAGCCAAGCGCGCGCAGCTGGGCGGGCAGGCCGTCGTCACCGACCAGATGCCCGACCCCGACCACCACCACGGTGGAGCCGCTACCGGCCATCCGGGTCTTCAGCTCGGCGATCCAGCGGTCGTTCCGATCGGTGACCAGTCGGGCGTAGAGGCCGGGCGCGGCCTTGCGCAGCGGCCCCAGCGCATCGGCGTCCAGGGCCTTGAGGTCGCCGGTCATCCAATGGCCGATCAGCTTGTCATAGGCGTCCGGGTTCGACTTCAGCTCGCGCAGGGTCTCCTCCAGCGAGGCGACCTGCTCGGAGAGCGGCGCGGCGTCGAAGATGGCGATCTGCTCCTCCGGGGTCTCGAAGGCGCGGCGCTGGGCCGAGGCGGGCGCGGTGGCGGCGATGGATTTCTCGACGCCGGAGCTGGCGTCGGCCCCGGCCTTGCGGAACTGGGCGGTGGCCAGGATCACCTCGGCGAACCAGGGCTCGAAGCGGTCCAGCACCGCCAGGCTGAGGTTCAGGTCCTGAGCCGCGGCCGCCAAGGCCTGGGCGCTCTGCGGCGACAGCAGCTTCGACAGCGACTGGCCTTCCGGCAATTGGCTTATGCTCATGGCCAGCTGGCTGACCCTGGCCTCGGAGGCGGGGTCGATGGGCAGTTCGAACCAGAGGTCGTCGGCCTTGGCCAGCGCCGCGTTGAGCTTGTCGGGCCGCCAGTCCAGGCCCGGCGGCAGGACGTGGACGGAGCCGAAGATCACCATCTCGGAATCGGCGTCGCGCACGGTCCAGACCGGCGGACGGGCCTGGGCCGGGGTTTCGACGCAGCCGGCGAGCAACAGACCGGCGACGGCGGCCAGGGCGTGTTTCAACATGCGGCGGTCACTTCTGGCAGGTGGAGCAAAAGAACGTCGAGCGGCCGGCCTGGACCTCGCGATGGATGACGCCGTTGCAGCCTTCGTTCAGGCAGGGCTGGCCCTCGCGGTCATAGGCGCGGAAGCGGTGCTGGAAGTAACCCAGCGCCCCGTCGGCGGCGGCGTAGTCGCGCAATGTGGAGCCGCCGGCCTCGATAGCTTCGCCCAGGACGTCGCGGATGATCCCCACTAGCGGCTCGATCTGCCGGGGCTTGATGGCGCCGGCCGGCTTGAACGGAGAGATCCTGGCCCGGTTGAGGGCCTCGCACACATAGATGTTGCCCAGGCCCGCCACGACCCGCTGGTCCAGCAGCAGGGTCTTGGGGCCCTGCTTGCGGCCGGCGAAGGCGTCGATCAGCCGCTGGGCGTCGAAGGCCTCCGACAGCGGTTCGGGGCCGAGGCCGGCGAACCAGGGGTGCTCGGCCAGGGTTTCGGTGTCGATCAGCGCCATGTAGCCAAAGCGCCGGGGATCGTAATAGGTGACTCGGCCGCCGCCGTCGGTCTCGAAGACCACGTGGGCGTGCTTGGGATCGGGGTCGGGCGCATAGTGGAATTCGCCCGGACGGGTGGAGCCTTCCGGCCGCGCGATCTCGAAACGGCCGCTCATCCCTAGGTGCATGACCAGGGTTTCGCCGCGGTCGAGCACCGCCATCAGATATTTCGCTCGCCGCTCCAGGCGCTGGATCGTCGCGCCGGTCAGGCGCTGGACGAAACCGTCGGGAAAGGGGAAGCGCAGATCGGCGCGGCGCGCCTCGACGCGCGACAGGCGCTGGCCTTCGAGAACCGGCTGCAGGCCGCGCCGGACCGTTTCGACCTCGGGAAGTTCGGGCATGCTGTTGAAGTGGCATGGCGTGACCAGATCGACAACCCGCGCCTCCCCCGCTGGCGCGGCTCGCGTGCGCGAGCTAATACCCCTCTCATGACAGGACCTGCCGCCACCTTCGGATTCCGCGACGTCGATCCGGCTGAAAAGCCCGGCCTGGTGCGTGGGGTCTTCGACCGCGTCGCCAGCCGCTACGACCTGATGAACGATCTGATGAGCGGCGGCGTCCACCGGCTGTGGAAGGACGCGGTCGCGGCGCGGCTCAATCCCCAGCCCGGCGAGGTGATCATCGACTGCGCCGGCGGCACCGGGGACATGGCCCGCCGCTTCGCCAAGATGGCCCGCAGCGCTCAGGAGCGTCGCGGCGGCCCGGACGCCTCGGTGATGGTCATCGACTACAACGCCGAGATGATCGCCGCCGGCCGCCAGAAGGGCGGCGAACCGGAGATCACCTGGAGCGTCGGCGACGCCCAGAACCTGCCGCTGCCGGACGCCTGCGCCAACGCCTATGTGATCTCGTTCGGCATCCGCAACGTCACCGACGTCTCGGCGGCCCTGCGCGAGGCGCGCCGGGTGCTCAAGCCGGGCGGGCGGTTCCTGTGCCTGGAATTTTCGCAGCCGCCGGCGGAGGCGCTGCGCAAAGCCTATGACGCCTATTCTTTCAAGGTGATCCCGGCCATCGGCCAGGTCGTGCTGAAGGACCGCGAAAGCTACCAGTACCTGGTCGAGAGCATCCGCCGCTTCCCCGATCAGCGGACCTTTGTCGACATGATCGAGAAGGCCGGTTTCAGCCGCGCCGGCTACACCAACTTCACGGGCGGCGTCGCGGCCCTGCACCACGGCTGGGCGATCTAGGTCCATGGGAAGCCTTGCGGCGTTCGGACGGCTGACGGCGGCGGCGTGGTCGCTGGCGCGTAACGACGCCCTGTTGCCGCGCGAGCTGGACGATCTCTATCCGCCCAGCCTCAGCGCCTTGTCCAAGAGCCTGCAGGTTTTCGCCGGCCGTCAGGCCCGTGATGGGCGTCCAGGCGAACGGCTGGCGCGATCGCTCGAGAAGCTGGGGCCGGTGGCGATCAAGCTTGGCCAGCTGCTCTCGACCCGCGCCGACATTTTCGGCGTCCCCTTCGCCGAGGATCTGTCGCGGCTGAAGGACAAGCTCGAACCCTTCCCGACCGAGGTCGCGCGGCGCGAGGTCGAGGCGACCCTGGGCCGCCCGGTCGAGGCGCTGTTCTCGCGGTTCGGCGATCCGGTGGCGGCGGCCTCGCTGGCCCAGGCCCATGACGCGACCCTGATCGACGGGCGCCGGGTGGCGGTGAAGGTGCTGCGGCCCGGCATCGCGCATCGGGTCGCGCAGGACGCCGAGGTGCTGACCCTGGCGGCGCGGATCGCCGAGCGCTGGTCGGTCGCCGCGCGCCGGCTGGAGCCCCGCGCCCTGGCCGACACCGTGATCCGGGCCACCGAACTGGAGCTCGATTTCCGGCTGGAGGCGGCCGGCGGCGACGAACTGGCCGAGGTGATGGCCAAGGACGGCTACATGTCCGCGCCCAAGGTGGTGTGGGACGGGGTCGGCAAGCGGGTCCTGACCCAGGAGTGGGCGAGCGGCACGCCGCTGTCGGAAGCCGCCGCGCTCGAGCTGCCCGGTCTTGATCGCCCGGCCCTGGCCGACAATCTGATCCGCGCCTTCCTGGCCCAGGCCTTGGACCACGGGGTGTTCCACGCCGACCTGCACGAGGGGAACCTGTTCGTGGCCGCCCCGGCCCAGGTGACCGCCGTCGACTTCGGCATCATCGGCCGGCTGGCTCCGGCCGAGCGGCGCTATCTCGCCGAGATCCTCTGGGGTTTCCTGGAGCGCGACTACAACAAGGTCGCCCAGACCCATTTCGACGCCGGCTATGTGCCGCGCACCCATTCGGTCTCGGCCTTCGCCCAGGCGCTGCGGGCGGTGGGCGAGCCGGTGTTCGGCCGCAAGGCCGGCGACGTCTCGATGAGCCGCGTCCTGACCCAGCTGTTCGAGATCACCGCCCTGTTCGACATGCGCCTGCAGCCGCAGCTGGTGCTGTTGCAGAAGACCATGATGACGGTCGAGGGCGTCGCCCGCCGTATCGACCCGGACCACGACATCTGGCGGGCCGCCGATCCGGTGGTGCGGCGCTGGATGCTGCGCGAACTCGGCCCCGCCGCCCGCGCCAAGCGCTTCGCCGACGAGGGCCTGGAGGCCCTGCGCAACCTCGCTCGCTTGGTGGAGACCCCGCCGCAGCCGGCGGCGGTCGTCACCGAGGCCAAGGGCTCGCCCTTGACGTGGTTCGCCATCGGCGCGGCGGTGTCAGGCCTGACCTTCCTGCTGGCGGCTTGGCTGTTCTAACCCCCGTCTATCGGCCCCCTACCGCTCAGGCGGCGGGCCGATCTGCATTCTGGCGAACCACTCTTCGGCGCTGAGCTCCTCGATGCCGTCGGGGCCGAACAGGGTCATGCGGTTGTTGCGGAAGATGGTGGTCTTGCCGATGGTCGGCATGTCGGCCACCTCGGCGCGGGCGCGTTCCCCGACGGTCAGGTAGAGGAGGTCGCTCTCCCCGGTGTTGACGAGGTTGTGGACCACGCCGTCGGTCGGGAAACCCACATAATCGCCGGGGCCGATGGGGTGGGAGACGCCGTCCAGCACGACCGCGCCGGCGCCCTCGATCACGAAGACCATCTCCTCCTCCACCGTGTGGGCGTGGGGGATGAAGCTCTCCTTGCCCGGCGGGATGCGGATCAGGTTGACGCCCAGCCGCTTGAGGCCGGTCATCTCACCTAGCCGGATCATGCTCATCTCGGAGGCCGGGTTGAAGGGGTGGCGACCGCGGAAGGCGGCGTCCCAGTCGAGTTCGTTGGCGGGAACGACGTGGCGGGTCATTCGGCGCGGCTGCGCTCGCCGCGCGAGGCCTGACGTCGATCCATGTTGGTCTTCTGCTCCTGCCAATAGGCCGCGCCGTCGTCGGGTTTGAACATGGTGCGCGGCGAGCCGGCCTTGGTCACCACGGCGAAGACGGTGCTCTTGGGATCATAGAGCAGGGTGTCGCCGTTCGGCCGGGTGACGCGTTCGGTCCCGGCCGGCGGGTTCTCGACGAAGGCGTGGGCCTTGCGCACGAAGTCGTCGAGGTTCCTGGCGCCGAACGTCTCGCCGTTGCGCTCGAAGGCGCGCTGGGCGTTTTCCTCGGCGGTGCCGCGGCGGCTGGCCGACCAGATCGGCTCGCCGTCGAGTTCCCGCACGGGCTCTTGAGCCCGGTCTTCGGAGCGCGGCGACTCCGCCGAGGCGAACTCGCGCCGCTCCGTCGGGGCGCTCGCTTCGTCTTTCTGGGCGACCGCGGAGGGGCGTTCGCAGGCGGCGACCAGGATCAAGGCCAGCCCCATGCTCAACGCTATCTTGTACTTAGCCACGCATTTCCTCCCTCGCCCGGTCAGGTTGCAGAACAAATTAAGAACAGATCGAGGGGTTTGTCCAGCCGCCCCGTTTGTCCTAGACCTAGCGACCTTCACAGGAGGGCTGAAAGCCTTGTCGGACAAGCGGGTTCTGCTGATCGTCGGGGGCGGGATCGCCGCCTATAAGGCCCTGGAACTGACGCGGTTGCTGCGCAAGGCGGGCGTCGCGGTGCGGCCGATCCTCACCTTGGCGGGCGCCCAGTTCGTGACTCCGCTGTCGCTGGCCGCGCTCAGCGAGGACAAGGTCTATTCCGAGCTCTTCTCCCTGACCGACGAAGCCGAGATGGGCCATATCGAGCTGTCGCGCTCGGCCGACCTGGTTGTCGTGGTCCCGGCCACGGCGGACCTGATGGCCAAGGCCGCGAACGGCCACGCCAATGACCTGGCCTCCACCACCCTGCTCGCCACCGACAAGCCGGTGCTGATGGCGCCGGCCATGAATGTGCGGATGTGGGAGCACGCCGCCACGCGCCGCAACCTGGCGACCCTGAAGGGCGATGGCGTCTCGTTCGTCGGACCCGACGAGGGGGCTATGGCCTGCGGCGAGTTTGGCTTTGGCCGGATGGCCGAGCCGGCCGTGATCTTCGAGGCGATCCTGGCCGCTCTGGCTGGCCCTGCGGCGCGGCCGCTGGCCGGCAAGCGCGCCATCGTCACGGCGGGACCGACCGCCGAACCCATCGATCCGGTGCGGCTGCTGACCAACCGTTCCAGCGGCAAGCAGGGCTTCGCCATCGCCAAGGCCCTGGCCGACCTGGGCGCCGAGGTGACCCTGGTCGCCGGGCCGGTCTCCGTGCCGACCCCGGTCGGCGTCACCCGCGTGGATGTCGAGACCGCCCGCCAGATGCTGGCCGCCTGCGAGGCCGCCTTGCCGGCCGACATCGCCGTCTGCGTGGCGGCGGTCTCCGACTGGCGGCCGGAAAACGCCGCCGGGACCAAGATGAAGAAGGGCGCCGATGGTCCGCCGACCATCAGCCTGGTCGAGAACCCCGACATCCTGGCGACCCTGTCGCAGGCGAGCGCCCGGCGCCCGAAGCTGGTGGTGGGCTTCGCAGCCGAGACCAACGACGTCGAGACCTACGCCCAGGCCAAGCTGGCCAAGAAGGGCTGCGACTGGATCGTCGCCAATGACGTCAGCATCGCCGGCACCATGGGCGGCGACGACAACGCCGTGGCCATTGTCAGCGCAGACGGGATCGAGCGCTGGGACCGGGTCGCCAAGACCGAGGTGGCCCGCAAGCTCGCCGCCCGCATGGCCCAGGCGCTCAGCTAGGCCTCTTTCCACCGCCGAACCCAGCGCCGCCGTTCCCCGAACGGCGGCGAAAGCCTGCTTGCGGCTCGACTATCAACTGTATACAGAATTCAATATTGGGCCGTGTTGCGCTGCAGCGCGAGCGGCGGCAGACCTATTGATAGAGTTCGCAATTGACCGCCATCCGTAGCCTCCTCGTCGCCAATCGCGGCGAAATCGCCATCCGGGTCTTCCGCGCCGCCACTGAGCTGGGGATCGCCACCGTCGCGGTGTTCGCCGAGCAGGATCGGCTGTCGCTGCATCGGTTCAAGGCCGACCAGGCCTTCCAGATCGGGGCCGGGCTGGGCGCGGTCGAGGCCTATCTCTCCATCGAGGAGATCATGCGGGTGGCGACAGCCGCCGGGGTCGACGCCATCCATCCGGGCTATGGCCTGCTGTCGGAGAGCCCGGAGCTGGCCGAGGCCTGCGCGGCGGCGGGCATCCTGTTCATCGGCCCCAAGCCCGAGACCATGCGCACGCTGGGCAACAAGGTGTCGGCGCGCAATGTGGCCGTCTCGGTCGGCGTGCCGGTGACCCCGGCGACCGGGCCGCTGCCCGACGACCCGGCGGAGATCAAGCGGCTGGCCGCCGAGGTCGGCTATCCGGTGATGCTGAAGGCGTCCTGGGGCGGCGGCGGGCGCGGCATGCGGCCGATCGAGGGCGAGGACCAGTTGTTGGACGCCGTCTCGCTGGGCAAGCGCGAGGCCATGGCCGCGTTCGGCAAGGACGAGGTCTATCTGGAGCGGCTGGTCCGCCGGGTGCGCCACGTCGAGGTCCAGCTGTTGGGCGACAGCCACGGGAACCTGATCCATCTGTTCGAGCGCGACTGCTCGATCCAGCGCCGGCACCAGAAGATCATCGAGCGGTCCCCGGCGCTCTATCTGTCAGAGGCCCAGCGCCAGGAGATCTGCGACGCGGCGCTGCGGATCGGCGCGGCCACCGACTATGTGGGCGCAGGCACGGTCGAGTTCCTGCTCGACGCCGACAGCGGCCATTTCTACTTCATCGAGGTCAATCCGCGCATCCAGGTCGAGCACACGGTCACCGAGGTCGTGACCGGCATCGATATCGTCAAGGCGCAGATCCGCATCGCCGAGGGCGGCCGGCTGGGCGTCACCGCCGAGACCGGTGTGCCGCCGCAGGGCGACATCAGGCTGAACGGCCACGCCCTGCAATGCCGGATCACCACTGAGAATCCAGAGAACAACTTCATCCCGGACTATGGCCGGATCACCGCCTATCGCGGGGCGTTCGGCTTCGGCATCCGGGTCGACGGCGGCACGGCCTATTCGGGCGCGGTGGTGACGCCGTTCTACGATCCGCTGCTGGAGAAGCTGACCGCCTGGGGGCCGACGCCGGAAGAGACTGTGGCGCGGATGGACCGGGCGCTGCGCGAATACCGGATCCGCGGCGTGGCGACGAACCTCGCCTTCCTGGAGGCGGTGCTGAGCCATCCGAAGTTCAAGGCCGGCGAGGTCACCACTCGCTTCATCGACGACACGCCCGAACTGATGAAGGTCAAGCCGCGCCGCGACCGGGCGACCAAGCTGCTGACCTATATCGCCGACGTGTCGGTCAACGGCCATCCGGAGACCAAGGGCCGCGCCCTGCCGGTCCCGGCCGCGCGGCGCCCGACCACGCCGATCTTCCAGCCCTCGGCTCACGAGGGAACCAAGCAGGTGCTGGACCGGCTGGGGCCCAAGGGCTTCGCCGGCTGGATGGCCGCTCAGCAACGGGCGCTGGTCACCGACACCACCATGCGCGACGCCCACCAGTCGCTGCTGGCCACGCGGATGCGCACCGCCGACATCGTGGCGGCCGGCCGGGCCTATTCGAAGGGCATGCCGCAGCTGTTCTCGCTGGAATGCTGGGGCGGGGCGACCTTCGACGTGGCCATGCGGTTCCTGACCGAGGACCCGTGGGAGCGGCTGGCGGCCTTGCGCGAACGCACGCCCAACCTGCTGCTGCAGATGCTGCTGCGCGGGGCGAACGGGGTCGGCTACGCCAACTATCCCGACAATGTGGTGAAGTTCTTCGTGCGCCAGGCGGCGCAGTCCGGCGTCGACCTTTTCCGGGTGTTCGACTGCTTCAACTGGGTCGAGAACATGCGGGTCGCCATCGACGCCGTGGGCGAGGCCGGCAAGCTGGCCGAGGGGGCGATCTGCTACACCGGCGACATCACCGACCCGGCGCGGGCCAAATACCCGCTCGGCTATTATGTCGATCTGGCCAAACAGCTTGAGGCGGCCGGCTGTCATATCCTGGCGATCAAGGACATGGCGGGGCTGCTGAAGCCCGGCGCGGCGCGGATGCTGGTCAAGGCGCTGAAGCAGGAGGTGGGGCTGCCCATCCACCTGCACACCCACGACACCTCCGGCATCGCATCGGCCACCGTGCTGGCGGCGGTGGAGGCCGGGGTCGACGCCTTCGACGCGGCCATGGACCCGATGTCGGGCACCACCTCCCAGCCCTGCCTCGGCTCGCTGGTCGAGGCGCTGCGCGGCGGCGAGCGCGACACGGGGTTAGATCCCGACGCCATCCGCAAGCTCAGCCTCTATTGGGAGGGTGTGCGTCACCAGTACGCCGCCTTCGAGAGCGACCTGAAGTCGGGAGCCTCGGAGGTCTATCTGCACGAGATGCCCGGCGGGCAGTTCACCAACCTGAAGGAGCAGGCCCGGGCGCTGGGCCTCGAAACCCGCTGGCACGAGGTCGCCCAGGCCTATCGCGACGCCAACGACATGTTCGGCGACATCGTGAAGGTCACGCCGTCCTCCAAGGTGGTCGGCGACATGGCGCTGATGATGGTGTCGCAGGGGCTGACCCCGGCCGACGTGGTCAATCCCGCGCGCGATGTCTCGTTCCCGCAATCGGTGCTGGAGATGCTGCGCGGCGACCTTGGCCAGCCGCATGGCGGATGGCCTGCGGCGGTGGTGAAGAAGGCGCTGAAGGGCGAGAAGCCCGGTTCGGCCCGGCCCGGTTCGTTGCTGGCGCCCGCCGATCTCGCCGCCGAACGCACGGCCGGGGCCTTGCGCTGCGGCCGCCAACTCGATGACCGCGAACTCGCCTCCTACCTGATGTACCCCAAGGTTTTCGCCGAGTTCTGCGTCCATAGCCGCAAGTGCGGCCCGGTCTCGGCCCTGCCCACCGACGTCTTCTTCTACGGCATGAAGCCGGGCGAGGAGATCACCGTCGACCTGGAGCGCGGCAAGACCGTGGTGATCCGGCTGCTGACCATCGGCGACACCCATGACGACGGCCAGGTGCAGGTGTTCTTCGAACTGAACGGTCAGCCGCGCAGCGTCCGCGCGCCCAACCGCTCTGCCAAGCAGGCCAAGGCCCGGCGCAAGGCCGACGAGACGCTGGCCGGGCAGGTGGCGGCGCCGTTCCAGGGGGCGGTGTCTCTGGTGGCGGTGCGCAAGGGCCAGGCCTTGCAGGCCGGCGACGTCCTGTTGTCGATCGAGGCGATGAAGATGGAGACCGACCTCCACGCCCCGCATGCCGGGGTGGTGAAGGAAATCCATGTGGCGCCCGGCGACATGGTCGACGCCAAGGACCTGGTCGTCGAGATCGGCTGAAGGTCCTTAAGCGCCTAACGCCCGCAGCGGGCCTGCAGGGCGCCGATCAGCAGGACGCTGCGGCGGACCAGGTCGCAGGTCCTCAGATGCAGCGCCTCGATGGTCTCGTCGTCGCCGAACGACGAACCGACGGCGCCTGCGCCCAGCGTGGCGCCGGGGATCGCGAACAGGTTCATGCCCAGACGGTTGAGGCTGGCGCGGGCGACGTTCTGGAGAACAGCCTGGCGCTTGCCGGCCAGGATGCGGACCTCCGCGGTCAGGGTGGTGACCTCGTCGGTCAATTCCTTGAGCGGCGAAGGCAGGCGCACCGCGGTGTCGAGCGCGTCGAGCTTGGCCTTCAGGCTGGATGGTTCGCGCGCGTCCCGATCAGGGTCGAAATCGATGACGCTGACGCAGCGGTCCAGGAACAGTTCCAGGAACGCCCAGGTCTCGGAGAAGGTCCCCAGCGCATGATAGTCGGGCGCCGCCGACTCCGCCGCGCCGCGCTTCGATTGAAGCGGGGGGGCCATGGCGCCGGAGCGACGATGGCCGTGCAGGAGGTCGGCGGTGCTCATGCTGCTGCCTGTGCTATTTTGCCGTTGTGAGGTAGGTGATCACAGCCGTCCGCTGGGTCGCGTCGGGCAGGCCGATCATCATCTTGGTGCCGGGAACCACGGCCGCGGGCTTGGTCAGGTACTTGTCGAGGGTGGCCGCGTTCCAGGTGAGGCCCGAAGCCTTCATCGCCGGGCTGTAGGCGTAGCCGGCGACCGTGCCGGACTTGCGCCCGACCACGCCCTTCAGCGGCGGACCCATCTTCGTCGCGCCGGGCGCGATCGCATGGCAGACCGAACAGCGCTGCTGGAACAGAGTCTCGCCGGGCGTCGGGGCGGCGAGCGCGCCCGAACTGGCGGCGACGCCCCCGACGAGGGCGGTCAGGGCGAGCAGATGGCGAGGCGAGATACGAAACACTTGGATCCTCCTGAATACGCAGGAACCTTGAGTGTTCCCGAATGAAGCGCGGATGAACGATGAGCTCATCTAGGGTTGGGCGATTAGAGGGCCGCTGGGCGGCCCCGCGTTTCGCCCAACTGTTCTTCGGGTCTCTCCGTCTGACGCTGGTCGATCTGCTACTTGACCCCGGCGGCCTTGCGCTTGGCGCGCGGCGCATCGGCTTCGGGTCCTGCCGGTTGTTCGGCCGCGTAGCTGGAGAACTTCTCCGGCTCGTCATAGGAAACCCTCAAGTGGCTGATCACAGCGTCTTCTGGTGAGACGTCCGATTTTCCCAAAACCACATCAAGCAGGCCGCGATGGTGATTCAATCGCCACTTGATGGTCTCGTTGCTCACGTGTTCCAGCGCCGTGTGGGCGAAGAGAACGGTGGAGAGCGAGTCCAGGGTCTTGGTTAGATATGGGTTGCCCGCCAGGGCCCACAGGGTGCGGTGAAACTCCAGGTCGATGGCGGCCGCGTCGATCTCCGCGCCGTCCTCCCAGGCTTCCATCTGCTCCACCAGATTGGTGAGCTTGGCGGCGTTCTGCTTGGTCATGTTGGCGCGGCAGAGTTTCAACGCCTCGGCCTCCAGCACGACGCGCAGGCTGTTGATCCTTTGGACGTCTTCGTCCGTGAGCTCGGTCACGAACATGCCGCGCCGTTCGTGGTTCATCACCAGGCCGTGCTCCTGGAGCTGCATCAGCGCTTCGCGGATCGGAATCCGGCTGATGTTGAACTCGCGGGCCAGCTGGCTCTCGTTGAGGCGCGCGCCCGGTTTATAGCGGCCGCTGATGATCGCTTCGCGCAACATGTTGAAAACATGGGCTTTGAGCGTCGTCGGCGTCGCGATGGGGCGCTGGGCCTCAGGGCCGTTTAGGGTCGAATTCCCGTCCATTATCCGTGCTCATGTTCCGTGCGTCGATAAAGTCTGGCCGCGAACCCCAGCCCCGTTGACACTCGGCAATCCGTATTTAGTATACAGATCGAGCCGCCGATGGAAAGCGGGATTGAAATCGCTTGAGCGACTTTCGCCCAATCTAACCCGGCGTGCCAGCAGACTCCAATTCAACTGCGCGATGTTTTGGAGACTTCAAGAGAAATAGGCTGCTTACGAGGCGTCCAGCCCGATGAGGCGCCACCATACGGGGGGATAGAATGCGCGGATTATTGATCTGGTCGGCTCGAGCGCAGGAGGCGGCTTCGCCACACCCTGACGTGGCCGTCCGCCACCCCTCGGAAGCTGTTTCCAAGCGCCCCGATTACATGGAGCCGACCCGATGAGGCCGACCCGCGCTCGCTACACGGTGGTGGGCTTCGCCCTCACCCTGGCCATCATCGCCTATATCCAGCGGGTGGCCATCTCGCAGGCCGCCGGCCCGATTTCCGAGGATCTTGGCCTGTCCAAGGTGCAGATGGGGATGATCTTCGGGGCCTTCGGCCTCTCCTACGCCCTGTTCGAAATTCCGATGGGCGCGCTGGGCGACAAGCTCGGCGTCCGCCGGGTGCTCACCCAGATCGTCATCCTGTGGTCGGCCTTCACGGCCCTGACCGGGGCGGCCTGGAGCCTCACCTCGCTGTGGGTGATCCGCTTCCTGTTCGGCGCGGGCGAGGCCGGCGCCTTCCCCAACCTTACCAAGATGCTCGGCACCTGGTTGCCGCAGGGCGAGCGGGTCAAGGCCCAGGCCATCATGTGGGCCTGCACCCGCTGGGGCGGCGCGGTGACGCCTCCCCTGGCTTTGCTGGCCATCAGCGCCTTCGGTTGGCGTTGGTCGTTCGTGGTGTTCGGCGTCGTCGGCGTGGTCTGGGTGCTGGCCTTCCGCAGCTGGTTCAAGGACGATCCGGCCGACCATAAGGGCGTCAACGCCGAGGAGCTGAAGCTGCTCGAAGGCGCGCGCCAACTGGCCGGCGACAGCCATGGCGGCAGCTGGCTCAAGCTGTTCGTCAAGCCGGAAGTCTTCCTGCTGGTCACCCAGTACTTCTTCTTCTCCTTCGTCTGGTACTTCTACGTCACCTGGCTGCCGACCTATCTGCGCGAAGCCTGGAGCCTGACCACCGTGCAGGCCGCCGGCTACTCGGTCCTGCCGCTGCTGTTCGGCGGTTTCGGGTCGCTGATCAGCGGCATGCTGCCGGTCAAGATTCCGCGCCGGCTCGTCGCCCTGCTGGGCTTCGCCAGCACCGCGGTGCTGCTGTTCGCGGTCACCAAGATGGAGAATGTGGCCCTGGCCATGATCTGCATGGCCTTCGCCAGCTTCTTCAGCGACCTGACCATGCCGATCTCGTGGAACACCTGCGTGGAGATCGGCCGCAAGTACACGGCCACCGTCGCGGCCACGATGAACATGTTCGGCAACTTCTCGGGCTTCGTGGCTCCGGTGCTGGGCGGGTTCATCCTGCAGCGGCACGCCGGCGACTGGAACGCCCTGCTCTACGTGATGACCGGCGCGGCCTGCATCTCGGCGGCCTGCTGGTTGTTCCTTGATCCCGAAAAGATCGCCCGCCGCAACGCCTCGCTCGACGCGGCGGACGGTCAGGCGGGGGCCACGGTGGGCGAGGCCTGAGGCCGCGCCCCTCCAACCCGACCAACTCCTTACGGCCGCAGCGCCGAACCAGAACGGATACAGTGAGTATGAAGATCGATCTTACGGGCAAGGTGGCGGTGATCACCGGCGGCAGCCGTGGTCTGGGCGAGGCTATGGCCACGACCCTGGCGGCGGCGGGCGCGACGCTCGCCCTGGTGGCCCGCGACGAAGCCAAGCTGGCCGGGGTTCGCGACAAGCTGGTCGCCGCCGGCGGCAAGGCCGCCTACTTCATGGGCGACGTCACCAATGAAGCCGACGTCACGCGGATCGCCCAGGAGGTGGAGAGCCAGCTCGGCGCCGCCCAGATCCTGATCAACAACGCCGGCACCAATGTCCGCAAGCACCTGGTCGACCTCTCGCTGGCCGAGTTCCAGAGCGTGCTCGACTCCAGCCTGACCTCGACCTTCCTGGTCAGCCGCGCCTTCACGCCCGGCATGAAGGGCACGGGCTACGGCCGCATCATCAACATGACCTCGATGCTCAGCCACGTCTCGCTGCCGGGCCGCACGCCCTATTCGTCGGCCAAGACCGCGCTGCTGGGCTTCACCCGGGCGCTGGCCCTGGAGCTGGCCGCCGAGGGGATCACCGTCAACGGCATCAGCCCGGGCCCGTTCGGCACCGAGATGAACCACGCGGTGATGAACGATCCCAAGGCCAACGCCGACTTCCTGGCCAATCTGCCGGTCGGCCGCTGGGGCAAGATCGAGGAGATCGGCGGGCTGGCCTGCTACCTCTGCTCGGACCTCGCCGGGTTCATCACGGGCACCGACATCGTGATCGACGGCGGCTGGACCGCGAAATAGCCGTTCAACAACGCCAGGCGCCGATCAGGCGTCGGCGACCCTCGGGGGGAAACCGATGACGACAAGACGAGACTTCCTGATGGCCGGCGCCGCCGCCGGCCTGGCCAGCACGCTCAGCAGCGAGGCCCTGGCCGCGCCGCTGCCGCCGAAGACCGCCATGGGCATCGCCTCCACGGCCATGGCCATGCACCTGAACGGCCTGGGCGTCGCCAAGCCGATGCGCGACGATTCCATGGCCTATGTGGAATACTGCCGCTCGCTGGGCGCCGGCGGCCTGCAGTTCACCCCGACGGGCGACCTGAAGAAACTCCGCAGGCGGATGGAGCAGCTGGGCATGTGGTTCGAGGGCGAAGCCCGCACGCCGGGCAGCCTGAGCGAAGACACCGCCGCCTTCGAGAAGTCCCTGCTGGACACCAAGGCCATGGGCGGGAACGTCGTGCGCACGGTCAGCCGCCCGCCGAAGGGCACGAGCGGCCGTCGCTACGAGGGCTTCAAGTCGCTGGCCGAGTACACGGCCTGGCAGGAGGAGGCGAACGCCATCATCCTGAAGTGCCTGCCGATCGCCGAGAAGATCGGCGTGAAGATCGCGCTCGAAAACCACAAGGACCGGCTGGTCGACGAGCACGTGGAGTTCATCAAGAAGACCTCCAACGAATATCTCGGCGCCCTGGTCGATCCCGGCAACAACTCCTCGATGCTGGAGGACCCAACCGAGGTCTGCACCAAGCTCGCGCCCTATGTGCTGTCCTGCTCGCTGAAGGACATGGGCGTCGCCCCGTACGAGGACGGTTTCCTGCTCTCCGAAGTGCTGTTCGACACCGGCGTGACCAACCAGGCGCAGCTGTGGTCGATCCTGAAGGCGGGCAACCCCAAGCTCAACTGCCTGCATGAGCTGATCACCCGCGATCCGCTGCAGGTGCCGTACTTCAAGCCCGAATACTGGGCGAGCTACCCGAACCGCACGGCGATCGACCTGGCCACCCATATTCAATGGGTGAAGACCAAGGCGTTGAAGCTGCCTTACGTCAGTCAGCTGACCCCGCAGGAGCGCCTGCAGGCCGAGGAAGACAATAACCGGAAGACCCTCGATTGGGGCCGTGCTCACATCACCTGATGTGAGGTCCGGTTCGACGACGCCGTGGCCCCCTCCACGGCGTCGTCCCAGGAGATGAAGCGTGATGTGTAAACTGAGTGCGGCCCCAGGCGGCGCGGAATGACGAAGATGACACCCCGACAGCCCGCCAGACCCTTCCGCTCACGCGAGTGGTTCGCCGACTCGTCCCGCAACGACATGACGGCGGTCTATCTCGAGCGCTTCATGAACTACGGGATCACCCCGGACGAGCTGCGCAGCGGCCGCCCGATCATCGGCATCGCCCAGAGCGGCAGCGACCTCTCGCCCTGCAACCGGGTCCACCTGTCGCTGGCCAGCCGGGTCCGCGACGGCATCCGCGACGCCGGCGGCATCCCGATGGAGTTCCCGACCCATCCCATCTTCGAGAACTGCCGTCGTCCGACCGCCTCGATTGATCGCAATCTCTCCTACATGTCGCTGGTGGAGATCCTCCACGGCTATCCGATCGACGCGGTGGTCCTGACCACCGGCTGCGACAAGACCACCCCGGCCGGCATCATGGCCGCCTCCACGGTCGACATCCCGGCCATCGTGCTGTCGGGCGGTCCGATGCTGGACGGCTGGCACAACGGCGAGCTGGTCGGCTCGGGCACGGTGATCTGGCGCTCGCGCCGCAAGCTGGCGGCGGGCGAGATCACCGAGGAGCAGTTCATCGACGCCGCGGCCGCCTCGGCCCCCTCGGTCGGCCACTGCAACACCATGGGCACCGCCTCGACCATGAACGCCATCGCCGAGGCGCTGGGGTTGTCGCTGCCCGGTTGCGCGGCGATCCCGGCGCCTTACCGCGAGCGCGGCCAGATGGCCTACGAGACCGGTAAGCGGATCGTCGAGCTGGCCTATGGGGACGTCACCCCCTCCAAGATCCTGACGCGCGAGGCCTTCCTCGACGCCATCGCCCTGACCACGGTGATCGGCGGCTCGACTAACGCCCAGCCGCACATCAACGCCATGGCCCGGCACGCCGGGGTGGAGATCACCGCGGCCGACTGGGTGGAGCACGGCTACGCCCTGCCGCTGATCCTCAACATGCAGCCGGCCGGCGAGTTCCTGGGCGAGCGGTTCCACCGCGCCGGCGGGGTTCCGGCCATCCTCTGGGAGCTGATGAACGCCGGAAAGCTCAACGCCGACCGGCTGACGGTCAGCGGCAAGACCCTGCGCGAGAACGTCCAGGACGCCGAAACCTGGGACCGCGAGATGATCAAGCCCTTCAGCCAGCCGCTGAAGGCGGACGCCGGCTTCGTCGTGCTGTCGGGCAACCTGTTCGACTTCGCGGTGATGAAGACCAGCGTGATCTCCGAGGAGTTCCGTCGCCGCTATCTGAGCAAGCCGGGCGCGGAGAACACCTTCGAGGGGAAGGTCGTGGTCTTCGACAGCGCCGAGGACTATCACCACCGCATCAATGATCCGGCGCTGGGCGTCGATGCGACCAGCATCCTGGTGGTGCGCAACGCCGGCCCCGTGGGCTGGCCGGGCGCCGCCGAGGTGGTGAACATGCAGCCGCCGGACGCCCTGCTGCGGCAGGGGATCAGCGGCTTGCCGGTGATCGGCGACGGCCGTCAGTCGGGCACTTCCGACAGCCCCGCCATCCTGCATGCCTCGCCCGAGGCAGCCATCGGCGGCGGGCTGGGCTGGCTGCGCACCGGCGACGTGGTCCGGGTCGATCTCAACACCCGCAAGTGCGACGTGCTGTTGTCGGACGCCGAAATCACCGAGCGCAAGGCCCAGCCGCCGCCGCCCTACCCCGAGAGCCAGACCCCCTGGCAGGAGTTCTACCGCGCCCATGTGGGCGGGCTGGACACCGGCGGGGTGCTGGAGTTCGCCGTCAAGTATCGCGGCGTGGCCCGCACCACGCCCCGCCACAACCATTAGGCCCGCGGGCCTATCCTTCGACCAAGTGAGTTAGACGCATGAAGCTGCTTCGTTACGGGCCGGTGGGCCAGGAAAAGCCCGGCCTGCTGGACGCCGAGGGCGTGATCCGGGACCTGTCGGCGCACGTGCCCGACTTCACCCCCGACCAACTCTCGCCCGAGAACCTGAAGCGGCTGGCCGCCATCGACCCGGCCTCCCTGCCCAAGGTCGAGGGGCCGCAGCGCTACGGCCCGCCGATCATTGGCTCGCAGAAGTTCCTGGCCATCGGCCTGAACTTCGCCGACCACGCGGCGGAGTCGAACATGCCGGTTCCCGACGAGCCGATCCTGTTCACCAAGGCCACCTCCTGCATCCAGGGGCCGGACGACGAGGTCATGCTGCCCAAGGATTCGGTGAAGTCCGACTGGGAGGTCGAACTGGGCGTGGTCATCGGTAAGACCGCGCGCTATGTCGACGAGGACAAGGCGTTGGAGTACGTGGCTGGCTACGTCACCGTCAACGACCTGTCGGAACGCGAGTACCAGCTGGAGCGTGGGAGCCAATGGGACAAGGGCAAGGGGTGCGACACCTTCGGCCCGATCGGCCCGTGGCTGGTCACCGGCGACGAGGTCGGCGATCCCCAGAACCTCGACATGTGGCTGGAAGTGAACGGCAAGCGCATGCAGACCGGGAACACCCGGACCATGGTGTTCGGCGTCGCCAACCTGGTCAGCTATGTCAGCCGCTTCATGACCCTGGTGCCCGGCGACATCATCACCACCGGGACGCCGCCCGGCGTCGGCCTCGGCTTCAAGCCGCCGATCTATCTCAAGGCCGGCGACACCATCACGCTCGGCATCGAGAAGCTGGGCGAACAACGACAATCGGTGGTCGGCTGGCGCCACCTGGGCTGAAGGCCGCGTACCCATGTTGATGCCTACCCCTGACGCCGGGCTGCTGGCCCGGCGGGCTGAGTTCGTCTCGGCTCTGCGCGCCATCGTGCCCGGCGAAGGGGTGATCAGCGACGACGCCGAACTCGCCGCCTATGAGTGCGACGGCCTGACCGCCTACCGCCAGCGCCCGATGATCGTGGTGCTGCCGACGACGGTGGATCAGGTCAGCCGCGTGCTGGCCTATTGCCATTCGCAAGGCCTGAAGGTGGTGCCGCGCGGGGCCGGGACGTCGCTGTCGGGCGGGGCGCTGCCCCTGGCCGACGGCATCATCCTGGGGCTCGGCAAGTTCAACCGCATCCTCGAGGTCGACTACGAGAACCGCTGCGCGGTGGTTCAGCCCGGCGTGACCAACCTGGCGGTCACCCAGGCGGTGGCCAGCGAGGGCTTCTATTACGCGCCGGACCCCTCCAGCCAGATCGCCTGTTCGATCGGCGGCAATGTCGCCGAGAACGCCGGCGGGGTGCACTGCCTGAAGTACGGCATGACCACCAACAACCTGCTGGGCGTCGAGGTCGTGCTGATCGACGGCACGGTGCTGCGCCTGGGCGGCAAGCACCTAGACCCGGCGGCGCTCGACCTGTTGGGCGTGGTCTGCGGATCGGAGGGCCTGCTCGCGGTGGTGACCGAGGTCACGGTCCGCATCCTGCAGGCTCCCGAGACCCAGCGCGCCCTGCTGATGGGCTTCGCCGAGGTCGAGGCGGCCGGCGCCTGCGTGGCGGCCGTCATCGCCGCCGGCATCATTCCGGCCGGCATGGAGATGATGGATCGGCTGGCGATCTCGGCGGCCGAGGCCTTCGTCAAGGTCGGCTATCCGCTGGACGTCGAGGCGCTGCTGATCATCGAACTGGACGGCCCGCCGGCCGAGGTCGACCACCTGATCGAGGTGGTGCGCGAGATCGGCGAGGGCTGCGGCGCGAGCTACCTGCGGATCTCGATGAACGAGGATGAGCGCAAGGGCTTCTGGGCCGGACGCAAGGCGGCGTTCCCGGCGGTGGGGCGCATCTCCCCCGACTACTACTGCATGGACGGCACCATTCCGCGGGCGGCCCTGCCCAAGGTGCTGCGCCGGATGAACGAGTTGGCCGACGGCTGCGGCCTGCGGATCGCCAACGTCTTCCACGCCGGCGACGGCAACCTGCACCCGCTGATCCTCTATGACGCCGACAAGCCGGGCGAGCTGCACAAGGCCGAGGAGCTGGGCGCGGCGATCCTGACGCTCTGCGTCGAGGTCGGCGGCGTGCTGACCGGCGAGCACGGGGTCGGGGTCGAGAAGCGCGACCTGATGGAGGTCCAGTTCGGCCCCGCCGATCTCGAGCAGCAGCAGCGGCTGAAGTGCGCCTTCGACGACGACGGCCTGCTCAATCCCGGCAAGGTGTTCCCCAAGCTCTGCCGCTGCGCCGAGCTTGGCCGGGTGCATATTCATGGCGGCAAGGTCCGCTTCCCCGAACTCGATCGGTTCTGAGCGTGCCTGAGACCTGGAAACCCAAGGACGCGGCTGATGTCGCAAGCGCCGTCGGCGACGCGCTGAGCGCGGGCAAGAGCCTGGAGCTGATCGGCGGCGGATCGCGGCGCGGCTTCGGTCGTCCGGTGGAGGCCGACGTGGTCCTCGACCTGTCGGCCCTGACCGAGGTCCTCACCTATCAACCCGAGGAACTGATCCTGGCCGTCGCGCCGGGCGCGCGCCTCGCCGAGATCGAGGCCATGCTCGGCGAACGCGGCCAGCAACTGGCTTTCGAACCGCCTGACTTCGGACCGCTCTGGGGCCTGCCCGCCGGCCGCGGCACGATCGGCGGCCTGGTGATGACCGGCCGTGGCGGCCCGCGCCGCCTGAGCGCCGGCGGCCCGCGCGACCACTGCCTGGGCGTCAAGGGCGTCAACGGTTTCGGCGAGGCCTTCGCCGCCGGCGGCCGGGTGGTCAAGAACGTCACCGGCTTTGACCTCACCAAGCTGATCACCGGCAGCTTCGGCACGCTCTGTGCGGCCACTGAGCTGACCCTGAAGGTCCTGCCCGCCGCCTCGGACGCCGCCACCCTGGTGCTGGTGGGGCTCAGCGACGAAGCGGCCATGTCGGTCATGTCGAAGGCCCTGGGCAGCTCGGCCCAGGTGTCCTCGGCGGCGCACCTGCCGGCCGACATCGCCCGGGCGTCGTCGGTGCCCGAGATCGTCGGTCAGTCGGCGGCGGTCACGCTGCTGCGGCTGGAAGGCGTCCGCCCCTCGGTCACCGCCCGCGTGGCGCATCTCGCCGACACCTTGCAGGCGCTGGGGCCGCAGGCGCTGCTGGGCCGCGAACAGTCCGTGGCGCTCTGGAAAGAGATCGCCGATGCGGCCTGGTTCGCCGGCGGCGGCGACACGGTGGTCTGGAAACTGTCGGTTCCGCCCAGCAAGGGCGCGGCCGTTGGCGCGCGCCTGGCTGGCGAGCTTTCGGGGCGCTGCTATTACGACTGGGGTGGCGGCGGGATCTGGTTTGAGCTGCCGGGCGCCGACGACGCCCATGCCGCCCATGTCCGCCGCGTGCTGAACGAGGTGGTGGCCGGCGACGGCCACGCGACCCTGATGCGCGCGCCTGACGCCGTGCGGGGGACCGAGGACGTCTTCCAGCCGCTGGCTCCAGCCTTGGCCGCCCTGACCCGGCGCGTGCAGCAGCAGTTCGATCCCCAGGGGATCTTCAATCCGGGTCGGATGTACGGAGGCCTCTGATGCAGACCAGTTTCACACCTGAGCAACTGGCCTCGCCGGACAACGCTTCGTCGGAAAAGATCATCCGCACCTGCGTCCACTGCGGGTTCTGCACGGCGACCTGCCCGACCTTCCTGCTGCTCGGTGACGAGCTCGACAGCCCTCGCGGCCGCATCTACCTGATGAAGGAGATGCTGGAGAAGGGCGGCCCGCCCTCGCCGCAGACGGTCAAGCACGTCGACCGCTGCCTCTCTTGCCTGTCCTGCATGACCACCTGCCCGTCGGGCGTGAACTACATGCACCTGGTCGATCACGCCCGCTCCTACATCGAGGAGCACCACGTTCGTCCGTGGCCGGAGCGTTTCCTTCGCTCGATGCTGGCCTTCGTGCTGCCCGACCGCACGGTCTTCCGCTGGGCCCTGCGGCTGGCCAATCTCGGCCGGCCGTTCGCAGGCCTGCTGCCCGGCCGCCTGAAGGGCATGGCGGCCATGGCGCCGAGGCGCCTGCCAGCTCCTGATCCGGCCGAAAAGCCCCAGGTCTTCGCCGCCCAGGGAACAAGGCGCGCGCGCGTCGCGCTGATGGCCGGCTGCGCCCAACCGGTGCTGGCGCCGGAGATCAACGGCGCGGCGATCCGGCTGCTGAACCGGCTTGGCGTCGAGATTGTCACCTCGCAGGGCAGCGGCTGCTGCGGCGCCCTCACGCACCATCTGGGCAAGACCGACCGCTCGCACGCCCAGGCCAAGGCCAACATCACCGCCTGGAGCGCCGAGATGGCGCGCGGCGAACTGGACGCCATCATGATCACCGCCTCGGGCTGCGGCACGACGGTCAAGGACTACGGCTTCATGTTCCGGGACGATCCGGTGTGGGCGGGTCCGGCGGCGGCGGTCTCGGCGATCGCCAAGGACGTCAGCGAGGTCCTGACGGGCCTGGACAGCGGCCCCTCGGCGGTCGCCTCGCTGGGCCTGCGCGTGGCCTATCACTCGGCCTGCTCGCTGCAGCACGGCCAGGGCGTCCGTGACCAACCCAAGGCGCTGCTGAAGGCGGCGGGCTTTACCGTGGTCGAGCCGCTGGAGCCGCATATCTGCTGCGGCTCGGCCGGCACCTACAATCTGTTGCAGCCGGAGATCGCCGGCCAGCTGCGTGAGCGCAAGGTGGCCAATCTGGAAGCCACGCGCCCCGACGTCATCGCCACCGGCAATATCGGCTGCATGACCCAGATCGGCGGCGGATCGGACGTGCCGATCGTCCATACGGTGGAATTGCTGGACTGGGCGGCGGGCGGTCCGATCCCCGCGGCCCTGGCGAGCACGCGCTTCGCGACGGGCGGCTAGGCGTTTCTCATATAGGTCGTCATGGCCGGCCTCTTGTGCCGACCACCCATAGACTCCGCGTTCGCGGATTTGCTTGGACGGTTCGTGTGTATGGGTCCCCGGGACAAGCCCGGGGATGACGAGCGCGGAGAGGGCTACGCCGCCCGGCGGATCTCGATCTCGGACGTGAAGCGCTGGAACACCGCGACCGGGTCGGCGTTGAGCGCCTTGCAGAGCAGATAGAACTCGCGGACCTCGACCCGGCGTTGGCGCTGCTCGATCATGTTGATGTGCGACTGCGACTTGCCCAGCCGCGCGGCCAGGCCGCGCTGCGAGACCGACGCGCCGCGGCGGGTCTCCACCAGGATGTCGATGAGGACTTCGTAGTCGTCGGTGAATACGGGATTGGCCATGTCTGCTGGACCGTTTCGCTAGGGGAGGTCGACCAGCGTCAGCGACGCGGCGGCGATTTGGGGGATGATCAAGCGGTTGCGCTTGGTGTCGAGGCCGATGGCGGCCGGGACGGTGATGTCGGAGGCGACCACGGTCGGCTTGCCGGACGCCGGCACGTGATAGACGTTGTGCCCGTCCTGGCTGGCGACCAGCAGCGCCCCGTTCGGCAGGGCGACGATGCCGTCCATGCGGCCGTAGGGCAGGCTGACCTCGCGGACGATCTTGCCCTTGGGCGTGCGGATCACGAGGTTCACGCCGCGGCCGCCGTGGACGATGTCGCCGTCCGACATGATGGCGATGCCGTTCGGCCGTTCCAGCGCCGGATCGCGGGCGGCGAAGGCCGAGACCTTGCCGGCGGCGGTGATCTTGTAGAGCGCGCCCGCATTGTCGTCGTTGCCGGAGTCGGTGACGTACATGGTCCCGTCGTCAGCCACGACCACGTCGTTCAGACGCACCGCGCCGTCGACCTTATGGGTGGCTTTCGGCGCGCCGGTCTTGCGGTCGAAGACCCGGATCGCGGCGACGTCGGCCAGATAGACGCTCTCGCCCTTCACGAAGACGCCGAGCGGATCGCGCAGTTCGACGCCGTTCTTGCCGCCTTCGATCCACTTCAGGTTCGTCACCACGCCGTCGGGCGTGAACAGCGAGACGAAGCCGTCGTCGCCGCCGCCGCGCGGACCCAGATTGGCCACGACGATGCGGTCGTCGGCGGCGTCGTAGCGGGCCGATTCAGAGCCCTGGAGGCCGACATTGGCGATGACCTTGGTTTCGGCCAGGGCCTGGGTTCCACCGAGGGCGAGGGCGCAACCGAGCAGGAGGGTGGTGAACTTCATCTGGCGAGCTCCTGGTGTCATTGGCCCAGGCGCAAAGCCGGGGAGTAGTCGGTCATCGTCAGGTAGACGGACTCGACCTTGGCGGTAAGCTTGCCGCCGACCTCGGAGGCCGCGGCGGCGGCCTGCCATTCCGGGTCGGCGCGGAAGGCCGCCCAGGCCGCGTCGCGCGCCGCCAGATCCTTGTAGGCCAGCACGTAGATCAGCTTGCCGTCGGTGACGTCGGGCTGGCTCCAATAGGCGACATTGATCATGCCGTGCTTGGTGAACAGGGCCAGTGTGTGGTTGCGGAACCGCGCGTTCAGCGCGTCGAACTTGCCGGGCGCGGCGTAGTAGGTGCGCAGTTCGTAGAAGGCGTTCTTGGGGGCGAGCGCGGGGGCGGAGGCTGGCATGTGCTGGGCGTGATCCTGGGCCGCCGCGGACGCCGGCGCCGCTAAGGCGAGTAGGAGGAGGGGCGCGAAGTGCTTCATGGCGTGCTGAACTCCCAATGATCGCGGGCGAGCTTCCGCGAACCGAATGTCCGCCGAGTCCGCGTGGGGCTTGCCGCCCAAGCCGCTTCTATTTCGTATACAATATGCGATGTGGCGGGGCGTGACAAGGCGAAGCTGACGTGGCGTACGGACTTTCCAGACCGGTTCGAGGCTGCTGCACGGGCCAAAAAAAAGCCCCGGAGACCTTGCGGTCGCCGGGGCCTTCAGTCGTCGCGCGGAGACTAGAACTCGAAGCGCAGGCCGGTGGTGAAGTAGCGACCGACCACGTCGTAGATCGCCTGGCTGGTGGGATATTGCTGACCGGGCTGGCCGTTGGGGAGCAGCGGCGGCTCCCGGTCGAACAGGTTGTTGATGGTCACGAAGGCGTCGAACTTGTGCTCGCTGACGGTGAACTCGTAGGTGGCCGTCAGGTCGGCGTAGGTGACCGCCTCGATGGTCATGTTCTCATAGAACTCACCCGGCGTGCGGCTGCGCTTCATCTCGCCGATGTAGCGCACCTGACCGCTCAGGCTGAACGGACCGTCGACATAGTTGGCCTGCAGGTTGATGCGGTGCTGCGGGAAGGCCGAGCCGCCCGAGACCGTGTTGCCCCGCTGGATCGGCGCGGCGGTTTCCGACGAGCGGCTCTTGCGGCTGGGGTTGTAGTTGCCGACCAGGCGCAGATCGAGGTGAGCCTCCGAGCCGTCGTACAGCCACTCCATCGGCATCCGGTAACCGACTTCGTAGTCGATGCCGTGCTGATACTCGAGCGCCCGGTTGAACGGCGTCGTCCGCACCGCGATCGGGAAGTTCTCGGAGGCCGGGGTGTGGTTGAACGGGAACGGCCGGATGATGAACGCGCAGGTGGGCGAGGTCCCGTTGCTGGCGATGCACTCCTTGTTGGCGTCGTTGGTGTCCAGGTTCTGAATCGCGTCGGTGATTTCGATATTGTAGTAGTCGACCGAGGCGCTGAAGCCGGGGATGTAGTTCGGCTGCCAGACCACGCCGACCGCGTAGGTGTCGCCGATTTCGGGGGTCAAGTTGGGATTGCCCGACCGCAGGGTCAGCAGGTTGTCGTTGCGGCCCGACAGGTCGTCGGTGAAGCCGCCGCGCGCGGCCTGCTCGCCGGCATAGAGTTCGTTCAGGGTCGGCGCGCGGATGTCGCGCGAGCGGGTGTAGCGGAAGCGCAGCTCTTCGATCGGCTGGTAGCTGACGCCGATCTTCCAGGTCGTGACGCCGCCGCTGGTCGAGTAGTCGGTGTAGCGGGCCGCGCCGTTGATATCGAGTTGCTCGACGAACGGCAGGTCGGCCAGCACCGGGATCGCGAACTCGACGAAGGCTTCCTTGGCGTTGAACTCACCGCTGGCCAGGCCGACGTTGGTGGAGTTGAACTTGTTGATCGTCGAGTTGACGTTGGCGCGCAGGCCCAGGGTCGAGGTGGCGATCGCCGGGTCGGAGTTGCTGGTCTGCTCCAGCTTCTGCTTGCGGTACTCGGCGCCGGCCGCGAACGACACGGGACCGGCCGGCAGGGTGAACAGGTCGCCCGAGAACTCGGCGGCGACGATGTCCATCTGCTGGCTCACCTGATACTGCGAGACCTGGCTGATATAGGCCCAGTTCGCCGCGGTCGGTGAGTTCGCCCCGAAGATGTTGATCGGCACGCAGTCGTCCATCAGGCCCGGATTGGTGACCGTGATGTTGCAGACGATGTTGCCGTTGGGGCCGCGGACGGCGTCCAGGGCGGCGTACCAGCGGCGCTGATTGAAGTTGCCGGAGTGGCTCGAACGCACCAGCGAGTCGCCGTGGGCGTAGGTGGCTTTCCAGTTGTAGTCGGCGATCTTGCCTTCGAAGCCGCCCAGGAACGTATAGACGTCGTTGAGCGTATTGACCCGCTTGAAGGGCTGGTCGGCGTGGATCCGGCCGCCGGAGACGCGTTGGCCCGGCGTCGCGGCCAGGGCGTTCTGCGCCCAGGTCGGCAGGTAGGGGTTGGCGGCGTAGATCCAGAAGTCGTTGGTCTGGGTGCCCGAGCCGATGGTGACGAACTCGTTGCGCGACTCCGAGAAGGTGAGCTGGGCGAACGCCTTGATGTTGTCGGTCAGGTCGTAGTCGAAGCGCCCGAACAGCTGGTCGGTGCGCTGCGAGCCGGTCAGGCTGTGGCCGATCGAGGGCGAGCCGTCGCCGCCGACGCCGATGTTGCTGCTGCCGGCCGGGGTGACGCCCGGATTGAACGGAACCAGGGTTCCGTCCGGCAGGAAGTGGTAGCCGGCCAGTGGGTTGCCGGCGTTGCGCGAGTTGTTGACCGCGAACGGGAAGACCGTCCCGAAGGTCCCGGTCTGATAGAAGACCGGCCGGGCGTTGCGGTAGGGGGTCGCGGCCTTGCCGTTGCCGACCTCGGCCCACCATCCGTCGCCCTGCGAGCGCATCTCGTTCCGCGGCAGGCCTTCGCGCTCATAGTGCTCGGCGCTGAACAGCACGTGGCCGCGGCCGCCCAGGACATTGGCCCCGCCGGCGATGCTGGCGCCGTAGGATTCATCGTCGCCCTGGCCGGAGATCCCAGCCTGCACCTTGCCCTTGATACCGTTGTAGCGGGTGTCGAGGATGAAGTTGATGACGCCGGAGACGGCGTCCGAACCGTAGGCCGCCGAGGCGCCGCCAGTGACCACATCGACGCGCTGGACCAAGGCTTGCGGAATGACGTTGGTGTCGACCGAACCGTCGAAGCTGGTGGGCGGGATCCGCGCGCCGTCGAGCAGCACGAGGTTACGCACCGAGCCCAGGCCGCGCAGGTTCAGGTAGTTGCCGGAGTTGGCGTTGGTCGCCTGGTTGCCGGTGTTCTGCGTGCCCTTCGAACCCGTGAACTGCGGCAGCTGGTTCAGGCCGTCCGGAATGCTGCCGGGCGCGGTCTTCTGAAGCTGTTCCGTGGTCGCCACGGTGACCGGCGTCGGCGCGGTGTAACCGTCGCGGACGATGCGCGATCCGGTGACCACCACCTCTTCCAGCGCGGCCTCCTGGGCCGAGGCGGCGCCGGCGACGACCAGCAGGCCGGCGGCGGAAATGACGGCGGCGCCGAAGCGCGCTGATCCGATGAGCGCGGCGCGGGCCGCAGACGTCTTGAGGCGATGTTTGTACATGGCGCCCTCCCTTTTTGTTGCTCGCCGTACGGCGAATCCCCGAGCGCGTCTGGAAACATTCAGCAGCAAGGGTGCGAGGGGTTGAGCACCACGCACGATTGCAGCCACCCATTGGCGCGTGCGCTATCCTTCACAATAATTGCATGCTGTATACAGTTTTCTTGATTGAAACCTACAGGTGTCGCCGATGGGCCACGCGGCCGGGTGTCGGTATTTAGTATACAGATTTTTCGTTGACACCCAGGCGCCGGGCGATACGGTCCGCGCAACAATTGCACCCCGTCTGCGGGCGGGTGAGACCAGCCAAGCGGTCGTGCATCATCGGGGGACGACGTCCATGGACGCCAATAATTCGTTTCGCGCTCGGCGCGGCTTCAATTGGACCTCGCTTGGGGTGCTCGCCGCCTGCGCGGCGCTGGGAACCACCGCCGCGGCGGCGCCCGCGCCCGCCGATTGGCCCAGCGTCGGCCGCGACCAGGGCGGTCAGCGCCACTCGCCCCTGACCCAGATCTCGCCGGCCAATGTCGGTCAGCTGAAGGAGACCTGGGTCTACCATATGCAGACCGACGCGGCGAAAGCCGCCACCGCCGGCCGCCGCAGCGGCTCGGCGGGTCTGCGGGTCTCCGAGAGCATCCCGCTGGTGATCGGCGGGAACATGTATCTGGGCACGCCCTACGGCCGGGTCGTCGCCCTGGAAGCGGCCACCGGCAAGGAAAAATGGGTCTTCGAGATCCCCGACGGCGACACTCCGTCGGTGCGCGGGGTCGAGTACTGGAAGGGCGAGGGCAAGCACCCGGCCTCCATCGTGTTCGGCACCCGCATGGGCCGGATGTATTCGATCAACGCCGCGACCGGGAAGCCGAACCCCAGCTTCGGCGAGGCCGGGGTGGTCAATCTGAAGACCCCCGAGGTCATGCAGACCGGCATGGACAAGCCCTACTTCCTGCCCTCGCCGCCGATCGTCTTCAAGAACCTGATCATCACCGGCGCCGGCATGGGCGAGGGCCCCGGCGGCCTGGCCTCAGGGCCCGGCCCGCGCGGCGACACCCGCGCCTGGGACGCCCGGACCGGCAAGCTGGTCTGGACCTTCCACTCGGTGCCGAAGCCCGGCGAATTCGGGCACGACACCTGGGGCGGAGACAGCTGGAAGAACCGCTCGGGCGTCAACGTCTGGGGCCACATGACCGTCGATGCCGAACGCGGCATCGTCTACATGCCGTTCGGCGCGCCGAACAACGACCGCCAGGGCGTCGACCGTCCGGGCGACAACCTGTTCGGCACCTCGCTGGTGGCCGCCGACGCCAACACCGGCAAGTACCTCTGGCACTTCCAGGTTGTGCACCACGACATCTGGGACTGGGACACCCAGTCGCCGCCGACCCTGTTCGACGTCAAGAAGGACGGCAAGGTGATCCCGGCCGTCGCGACCGTGAACAAGAACGCGCTGATGTTCATCTTCAACCGGGTCACCGGCGAACCGATCTTCGGCGTCGAGGAGCGGCCGGTGCCGAAGGGCGACGTCCCCGGCGAGCACTACTCCCCGACCCAGCCCTTCCCGGTCCTGCCCGAGCCGCTGTCGCAGAACACCCTGTCGAGGAACAACCTCTACAAGGATACGCCCGAGCATAAGGAATATTGCGAGAAGCTCGTCGACGACAACAACATGCTGCTGGGCGAGGTCCCGTACACGCCCATCGCCTTCAATCGCTATACGGTGAACCTGCCCGGCACCCAGGGCGGCGTGAACTATTACGGCGGCACGGTCGATCCGAAGCTTGGCCTGTTCGTGGTCAATGTGAACAACCTGGCCCAGCCGATGCGCATGGTTCTGAACCCGGACGGCAGCATCCAGAACGCCGGGCCGCTGGCCGGCACCCGCCGCTTCTGGAACCCGGAAACCCGCCTGCCGTGCGGCCCGACGCCGTGGGGCCAGCTGGTGGCCGTGGACATCAACACCGGCAAAATCGCCTGGCGCTCGACGCTGGGGGTCACCGACGACTTCCCGGAAGGCAAGCAGAACACCGGCCGTCCGGGCCTGGGCGGCGCCATCACCACGGCCAGCGGCCTGACCTTCGTGGCCGCCACCGACGACGCCCGCTTCCGCGGTTTTGAAACCAAGACCGGCAAAGAGGTGTGGGCCGCCAAGCTTCCGGCCTCGGGCTACGCGACGCCGGTCACCTATCAGGCCAAGGGCAAGCAGTACCTCGCGGTCGTCGCCACCGGCGGCAGCCAGGTGGGCGCGCCCTTGCTCAGCGATTCCCTGGTGGTCTATTCGCTTCCCTAGGGGAGCGGTGGTCCGCCACGGCCAGGGGCTAGGAAACAGTAAGCGATGCGTATCTTCACAGCTCTGATCGTCGGCGCCCTGGTGATCGGGCTGGGGCAGGCGGTGGCTCAACCGGCCTCGCCCGGCGCCGAACTGTTGCCCGAAGGGGCGGGGCGTGAGGCCGTGCTCAAGGTCTGCACCGGCTGTCACGCCGCCGAGGTGATCGTGAACCGCACCCAGAAGGACATGGCCTGGCCCGACGTGGTGCAGTCCATGGTCGACAAGGGCGCGGTGGCGACCCCCGAGGAGATCGAGCAGATCGCCGCCTATCTCGAAAAGGCGCTGCCCGAGACGGCGGAAGGCTCGACCCACTAGCCGGGCTTTTATTCGGTGTACTGATCAAGCTCGGGGAGAGCGCCGTGGGACTGCCGACCTCGTTGCTGCTCGCCGCGGCCCTGACCCAGGGCCCCGCCGCGCCGGAAGACCAGGCGGTCTCGACCTACGCTCCCGACTTCTTCAGCGCCGCGCGCCCGGCCAACGCGATGGACATGATCAACCGCCTGCCGGGGTTCAGCTTCGACGGCGGCGGCAATGTCCGGGGCCTGTCCGGCGCGGCGGGCAATGTCCTCATCGACGGCCGCCGGCCGGCCAGCAAGAGCGACGCGCTCAGCGACGTGCTGGGCCGGGTGCCGGCCAACCAGGTGCTTCGCGTCGACGTCATCCGCGGCGGCGCGCCCGGGATCGACATGCAGCGCAAGCCGGTGGTGGCCAATGTCGTGCGCGATCCCCGTGGCGGGATCAGCGGCGCGGTGGAGCTGATCGATCGACTGACCTTGGACGCTGATGGTCGCAACGAGGTCGGTCTGGAGGCCGAGGTCGGCGCCCGGTTCGGCGCCCGCGTTATCGAGGCTTCGGTCGAGTACGAGACCGGCGACGGCCACGAGCGCGCCTTTACTCACCGCAAGCGCCAGGACCGGTCGGGCGCGCCCTTGCTGGACTCCCGTATCTCCGCCAAGCGGCCCGCCACCGAATTGGCGGCGACCGCCGCCGCCGAGACGCCGTTGCCGGTCGGCGACGTCCAGGTCAGCGCGCGCGCCTACCGCAACACCCACGACATCACCGAGCGCGACGACTTCGACCTGCCCCGAGGGCTGGGCGTTCTGCGTGAGGCCTATCGCGGCCAGGGCGGCGAGTTCGGCGGCCGCTATATCGCGCCGGTCGCCGACGGGCTGGAGATCGAGGCCATCGCGCTGAAGTCCTGGCGCGAGAACCAGACCCTGGCCAACTCGGTCAATGGCGAGACACAGACCGGCTACCGGAGGTCCGATGAGTCCGGGGAGACGGTGGGGCGGGCGGTCCTGCGGGTGCAGCGCTGGAACACCGTCTCCTTCGAGACCGGGATCGAGGCGGCGTCCAACTGGCTGGAGGGCGACAGCGCCCTGGTCATCGACGGCGTGCTGACCCAGGTGCCGGGGTCGCGGGCGCGGGTCGAGGAACGGCGCGGCGAAGGCTTCGCCAGCGGCGTCTGGCAGGCGGCGCCGAGCCTGGCTCTGGAGGCGGGTCTGCACGTCGAGGTCTCAAGCTTCTCGCCCCGACGCGGCGAGGAGACGCAGTTCGATTTCGCCAAGCCGTCGGCGGCCCTGACCTGGACCCCGACCCCGCAGCGGCTGGTGCGCATGCGGATAGAGCGCGAGGTCGGCCAGCTCAACTTCAACGACTTCGTGGCTGAGGCGTCGCTCAACAACGGTTCGGTGACGGGCGGCGCGGGCTTGCTGACCCCGACCCAGACCCTGAGGGCCGAGGTCGCCTTCGAGCAGCAGTTCTGGGAGCGCGGCGCCCTGGTCGCCGCCATCCGGCGCGAGCGGCTGAACGACGTCATCGACCGCGCGCCGGTGACCGGACCAACGGGCGTCTTCGATATTCGCCGCAACATCGGCTCGGGCGTGCGCGACGTGCTCGAGGTCAACTCGACCCTGCCGCTCGACATGGGCGGGATTCCCGGCGGCCTGCTGAAGGCCGGGGTCAAGGCGGTGCGCTCGGAGCTGACCGATCCCACCACCGGCGAGTCGCGGGCGTTCTCCGGCCAGCCGGCCTTGGAATGGAACGCGGCCTTCACCCAGGATCTTCCCGATTGGAACGCCACCTGGGGCGTGAACATCTCCGGCGCCAGCGAACGGACCACCTATCGCTTCGACCGGACCGAGGCCTGGAAAGCTGAGCCGTACGCGTCGGCCTTTGTGGATTATACTCCCAGGTCTGACGTCACCGTGCGGCTGGAGATCAACAACCTAACGGCGCGGCCATCCTGGAACCTGCGCGAGGTCTATGCCGGCCCGCGCCACATGACCGACCTTCAATATCTCGAGCGGCGCGACGACGAGACCTATCGCAACCTGCGCCTCAGCCTCCGCAAATCCTTCAACTGAGAAGTGACGTCCCTGTGCCTGTAGATCTCCCCCCCGCCGTTGATGTCGTGATCGTTGAGGCGGCGCGTCTGCCGGTGTCGCCGGCCGACCGTGCGTTCTCGATCGTGACCCTGGAGGGCGATGTGATCGCCACGGCGCCGCGTCTGGACGAGGCGCTGACGGCGACGCCGGGGGTGCAGCTGTTCCGGCGGACCTCGAGCCAGGCCTCGAACCCGACCACCCAGGGGATCAGCGCACGCGCGATCGCCGGGTCGGGGGCCAGCCGGGCGCTGGTGACCCTGGACGGGGTGCCGCAGAACGATCCGTTCGGCGGCTGGGTGCTGTGGACCGGCCTGCCGCCGATCGGGGTGGAGCAGGCCCGCGTGATCCGCGGGGCCGGGGCCGGTCCGTACGGGGCCGGGGCGTTGACCGGGACCATCCAGCTGGCCGAGCGGACCACGGTCCCGCGCGGCGGCGAGTACGAGGTCTATGGCGGCGAGCACGGGCTGAGCGGCGCGGCGATGGCCGGGGCGCTGGGGCAGGTGTTCGTCACCGCCGCGGCCGAGCGCAGCGACGGCTGGATCCCGATGAGCAAGGCCGGGCGCGGGGCGGCCGACCAGGCGCTCTATTACCGCGGCCTGAGCGGGGCGCTGCGCTGGACGCCGGAGCTGGCCGGCAAGGAGCTGGCGCTGCGGCTGTCGGGCTATCAGGAGAAGCGCGGGGCGGGGCTGATCGGGGCCGACAGCCGCGCGCTGGGCGCGACCCTGTCGGCGACCCTGGCTCAGGCGCCGGTCGCCGAGGGCGCGCTGGCCTGGCGGGTGCAAGGCTGGCTGAAGCGCTCGGACCTGGAGAACCGCTCGGCGGCGGTCGCGGCCGGTCGCAATTCGACCACCCCGGCCAGCGAGCAGTTCGCCACCCCGGCCATTGGCTATGGCCTCAACGCGGCCCTGCGCCGCGACGCCGCGCAGGGCGGCTGGGAGTTGGGCTTCGACGCGCGGGTGTTCGACGGCGAGACCCGCGAGCGTTTCCGCTACATGACCGGCGCCTTCACCCGTGAGCGCGTAGCTGGGGGAACCCAGTCGGTGGCCGGGCTCTATGGCGAGGCCTATCGCAACGCCGGCGATTGGCTGTTGACCGGCGGGGTGCGGCTCGACCGCTGGGCCACCTACGACGGCCAGCGGACTGAGCACGACACAGCCAACGGCGCGACGACCCTCGATAACCGTCCGCAGGACCGCGACGGCTGGCTGCCGACCGGCCGCCTGGGCGCGCGCTACGCCGCCTGGGATGACGGCTATGTGCGGGCCGCGGCCTATGCCGGGTTCCGGCCGGCGACCCTGAACGAACTCTACCGCCCGTTCCGGGTCGGCAACGACGTCACCGAGGCCAACGCCGGGCTTGAGCCCGAGCAGCTTTACGGGGTCGAGCTGGGGCTGGGCTCGGAAGGCGTCCTGCGCTGGGACGTCACCGCGTTCGCCAACCGGCTGGAGAAGGCGGTGGCGAATGTCACCATCGGCGCCGGACCCGGCGCCTTCCCGGTCGCCGGCTTCATCCCGGCCGGCGGGGTGCTGCGCCAGCGCCAGAACGCGGGCCAGATCGACGCCTATGGGATCGAAGCGCAGGTCGAGCGGCGCTGGGAGAGCGTCTCGCTGCGGCTGGCCGGCGCCTATACCGAAGCCGAGGTCGACGGCGGCTCCCAGGCGCCGCAGCTGACCGGCCTGCGTCCGGCCCAGACCCCACGGCTCAGCCTCACCGGCGAGGCCGGCTGGCGACCGACCCCGGCGCTGAACCTGCGCACCGTGGTCCGCTACGAGGGCGAGCGCTATGACGACGATCTCAACACCCGCCAATTGGCCGCCGGGGTCGAGGTCGGCCTGCGGGCCGACTGGTCGGTGACCCGCGCCGTGACCCTCTACGCCGCCGCCGACAACCTGCTGAACGCCAAGATCGAGACCGCCCAGACCGGCGATGGCCTCGAAAGCTACGACCAGCCCCGGACCCTGCGCATCGGCGCCATCCTGCGGCGGTAGTCGCGCCAACGACGACTGTCATCCCGGAAAGCGCGAAGCGCTTGTCCGGGACCCATTCGCGCCGCGCTCGCGGAAGCTGGCGACGCGGCGCGGCGACTTGCCCCATCTGGTGTTCATGGGTCCCGGTCTTGCTGCGCAAACCGGGATGACAGCATCGGGGCTGCGCCCCATCGCGCACAAAAAAAGACGGCCGGCGCTGGGGCGCGCCGGCCGTCGACGAAGGCGGTTGTGAGTGAGGACCCTCTAGAGGCTCATACCGCCGTCGATGACGATGTTTTCGCCGGTCATGAAGCCGGCCTCGTCTGAGGCCAGCAGCACCGCGACCTCGGCGATCTCTTGCGGCGTGCCGATCCGGCCCATCGGCTGACGGGCGATGAAGGCCGCGCGGGCCTTCTCGACGTCGCCCTGGGCGGCCATGCGCTCCTGCAGGGACGGGCTCTCCACCGTCCCTGGGCTGATCGAGTTGCAACGCACCCCGTCGCCGATGAAGTCGCGGGCCACCGACTTGGTCAGGCCGATCACCGCGGCCTTGGTGGTGCCGTAGGTGAACCGGTCCGGCGCGGCCTTCACCGAGGAGACCACCGAGGCGATGTTGACGATCGAGCCGTCGCGACGCTCGCGCATGTGCGGCAGGAAGGCCTTGATGGTCGAGGCCATGGTCACGACATTGACCCGGAAGCTGCGCTCCAGTTCGGCGGCCGAGGCGTCCAGCACGGTGCCGACCCCGACCATGCCGACGCAGTTGACCAGCACCTGGGCGTGGGCGAACTCGGCGGCCAGCTTGCCGACGGCCTCTTCGTTGGTGACGTCGAGCACCGCGGTCTTGACGCCGGCGGCCGGCGCCCAGGCTTCGAGCACGGCCTGCTGCAGGTCGACGGCGACGACGTCGGCGCCCTCGCGCTTGAAGGCTTCGGCGATGGCCCGGCCGATGCCTTGGCCGGCGCCGGTGACGACGCAGGTCTTGCCGGTCAGTCTGGTCATGGGGGAGTTCCTATTCTCAGGCGGCGTAGAGGCCGGCGGCGCCGTCGACGCGGATCACCTGGCCGGAGACAAAGCGGCTGTCGGGGCCGGCCAGGAAGCCGACGGCGTCGGCGATCTCGGCCGGGGTGGCGTAACGGTCCAGCGAGGGGCCTTCCTCCATCATCACCGGATCGGTGGAGCGGGTGGCCAGGAAGCGGGCGGTCTTGGCGGGGCCGGGGCTGATCGCGTTGACCCGCACGCCGTGGCCCCGCATCTCCATCGCCAGGCAGCGGCTGTAGTGGACGACGGCGGCCTTGGCGCAGGCGTAGCCGATCTCGATGGCGCTGCCCTGATGGGCGAGGATCGAGCCGATGTTGATGACGGCCCCCTCGTTGCGCTCGGCCATGCCTGGCGCGACGGCGCGGCACATCAACATGGTGCCGATCAGGTTGCGGTTGAGGACCGCCTGGACGTCCTCCAGCTTGAACTGGGTGGGCGTCGAGGGATTGGGCTTGTCGCCGTTGGCGCCGATGTCGCCGCCGGCGCAGTTCACCAGGATGGAGATCGGACCGAGCCGGGCCTGGGCGGCGGCCACCATCTGCTCGACGGCGGCGTTATCGGAGATGTCGCCGGTGACGGCGACGGCGCGGGCGCCGTTACTGGTCAGCTCTTCGGCCAGGGCCGACAGGCTCGCGACCTCGCCGAACCGGGCGGGCGCTTCCTCGGAGATGTCGTGAAGGGCGACGTCGGCCCCCATAGCCATCAGCCGCTCGGCGATCGTCCGCCCCAAACCACGGCCGGACCCGGTGACGAACGCAACCTTCCCCTTCAGGGGGCGCACTGGAATCTCTGACTCAGCCGCACGCGACGCATCGCTCATTCTCAACCTTCCCTCTTAGTTCTCATGAGCTGACGACACACGATCGGCCGGCTGGCGGTCCGCGCTTGCGGCCGTCGCGGGCGCTTCACCGTGCTTAAGAACCGCCAAGCGGCGCGGAATCGTCCGTGCAGCCTGGAGGTCGCCCCGTTGACACCTCTAATCCGCATTTAGTATACAGTTTAGATTATCGATGGGAAGCGTGTTTCGGCCCAAATTTCAAACCGCTTCGCGCTCGCCGGTTGAAAATCGTCGTACCGCGGAACGGGCTTGAAGCCGGACCGAGAACGGCTGGCGCCCTATCGGGTCCAGAGTGTCGGTTCTCCGAGCCTTTGCGCTCAAAGCCTGGCCGGCGGTTCGTCCGTGGACGTCATAATCTGGGAGGGCGCTATGCCTGGATCGAAATCTATGCTGCTGGCTCGCGCCGCGGTTGTCGGGGGTGCGGCGTTGGTCCTGGCCTCCTGTGGAGGGCCGGCCGGCGACCAGGCCCCTGCCGCCGTCACCGCGCCGCAGATCTGGCGGGTCTATGTGACCAATGAGCGGTCGGGCGACCTGACCGTCATCGAGGCCCCGTCCAACAAGATCATCGCCACGGTCGCGCTGGGCAAACGGCCGCGCGGGTCGAGCCTGAGCGCCGACGGCAAGCTGCTGTTCGTGGCCCTGTCCGGCTCGCCGATCACCCCGCCGGGCGTCGATGAGAGCACCCTGCCGCCGGCCGACAAGGGCGCGGACGGCATTGGCGTGTTCGACACCGCCACCCTGAAACTGGTCACCGTGCTGCGCGGGGTGTCCGACCCCGAACAGGTGGTGGTGTCGCCGGACGGAAAGTTGCTGTTCATCGCCAGCGAGGACACCGGGACCCTGGTCATCTGGGACGCCGCGGGCAAACCGCTGGCCAGCATCCCGGCCGGCGGCGAGCCGGAGGGCGTGGCCGTGAGCCCCGACGGAAAGAACGTCTATATCACCTCCGAGGAGGACCACGCGGTCACCATCGTCGACACCGTGACCCACAGGCCGCTGGCCAAGATCGAGGTCGGATCGCGGCCGCGCAACATCGCGTTCTCGCCCGACGGATCGCGCGCCTATGTCCCTGGCGAGACCGGCGGCGTGGTCACGGTGATCGACACGGCCAAGCATGTCGCGGTCGGTTCGATCGCGATCAAGGGCGAGGCGGCCCGGCCGATGGGCGCCGTGGTCTCGCCCGACAACAAGACGCTGTTCGTGTCCACCGGCCGGGGCGGGACCCTGGTCAGCATCGACGTCGCCAGCCTGAAAGTCCTGCGCGAGGAGCCGGTGGGGCAGAGGCCGTGGGGCATCGGCGCGAGCCCGGACGGCAAGTTTATCTACACCGCCAATGGCCCGTCGAACGACGTCTCCGTCGTCGACGCCAAGAACCTGAAGGTCATGAGCCGGGTGAAGGTCGGCGAGAGCCCCTGGGGCGTCTCGGTCGGACCCGCCCCCAAGCCCTGATCGCTAGTTCGGCCGATAGGTTTCGGTGAAGCCGTTGCGGGCGTTCACCACCTTGATGGTTCCGTCCTTGGAGATCTCGGCCTCGATGGAGTGGCCGGCGTCGGGCCAGGTGTCGAGGTTGGCGATGTAGTCGGCCGGGCGGTTGCCGTCCGGCTCGCGGGTGGCGAAGTGCGACTGCCAGACGACGGGCTTGGAGGCCGCCGCCTTCAGGGTGTCCAGCACCACCTTGTCGCCGCCCTTGCGCGCGCCGTTGGCCAGCAGGGCCACGCGCGGGGCGACCGCGGCGATCAGCGGCGGACTGCTGCTCAGCGCCGAGACGTGGTGGGAGACGATCAGCACGTCGGAAGGCCCCATCATGTTGGTCGGGCAGACCAGGGCCTTTTCCTGGTTCCAGGTCAGGTCGGCGAGATCGAGGATGCGGGCCTTGCCATAGGTGGCGACGAAGCCGGTCGAGCGGACGTTCTCCTCGCCGCCGATCGCGTCCTTGTCGGGCGTGGTGTCGCAGAAGGCGGTCTTGCCGCCGGCCCCGCGCAGCCGGGTCTTCAGCACCTGGCCGTCGGCCGCGACGAAGGTGATCCTCAGCGATCCGGTCTGCAGGACGTCGCCCGGCTTCACCACCCAGCGATGGAGTTTTGCGGCGGCGGTTTCGTAACCGGCGTAGAGGCTGGCCGGCATGTTCGCCGCTTGGGCCGGGGTCATGGTCGCCGGCGTCTCTTCGCGGCTCGGGCCGTGATCGATGATGGTCCCGACCGGGATGCGGGCCAGCAGGTCGTGGACCCCGCCGACATGATCCATGTGGTAGTGGGTGACGATCAGGTAGTCGATCTTGGTCACCCCCGCCGCCTTGGCCTTGGCGACGATCCGCTCGGCGCTGGAGGGCTGCGGCGGCCCGGGCTGCGCGCCTTCCGGCGGGCGCGGAACGCCGGCCCCGGCCGGCCAGCCGGTGTCGACCAGGATCGACTTGCCCTCCGGCGTCACGAACAGGGTCGCGGCCCCGCCCTCGACATCGATCATCAGCAATTTGAGCGGCAGCTCGGCGGCCTGGGCCGAGGACAGCGCCGTGGCGGCGAACAGAGCGGCGAGCGCGATACGGGTCATTTCACATCCCCAGGGAGGGCGAAGCTGTAGACGATGTTGCCGGCCGAGACAGCGACGTATTGGCGGCCGTCGACGGCGTAGGAGATCGGCGAGCCGGAGATCCCGCCGCCGGTCTTGAAGCGCCACAGGGGAGAGCCGCTCTTGGTGTCGAGCGCCAGGAACGAGCCCTCCGCCGATGAGGCGAAGATCACCCCGCCGCGGGTGGCCAGCACGCCGGCGGCCAGGGAGTTGCGGGTCAGCGGGAAGCTCCACAGCGCCTTGCCGGTGGCGACGTCCAGGGCGCGGACGCCTTGGATCGGCGCGCGTGAGGCGGGCGGGGCCGGCAGGCGGCGCGGGGCGGTGTAGAGCTTGCCCTTCTCCACCTCGGCGGGACCGTAGCCGGCGAAGCCCTCGGCGTCCTGGAAGGCCAGGTAGAAGACCCCGGCCTTCTCGTCATAGGACGGCGCCTGGAAGTTGGTGGCGCCCACCGCCGGATAGATCGGCACGCCGTCCGGCGTGGCGACGGACTCGGGGCGAACCTTCGGCCGGCCCTTGGCGTCGAAGCCGTCGTTCCAGTTCTGATGCACGAAGGCCGCGCCCGACAGGAACCGCCCGTTGGTGCGGTCCAGCATGTAGAAGAAGCCGTTGCGGTCGGCGTGCAGCATGACCTTGCGCATTTGGCCGTTCACCACCCGGTCGGTCAGCACCAGGTCCTGAACCGAGTCCCAGTCGTGGCTGTCGTTGGGCGTGAACTGGTAGTGCCACTTCAGCTTGCCGGTCTCCGGATCCAGGGCGACCACCGAGTTGGTGTAGAGGTTGTCGCCCTTGCGGATGTGCGGGTTGAAGCTGGGGGCCGGATTGCCGATCGCCCAGTAGAGCTGCTTCAGTTCAGGGTCGTAGCTGCCGGTCAGCCAGGTGCCGCCGCCGCCGGTTTTCCACGACTCGCCGCCCCAGGTCTCGTTGCCCTTTTCGCCCGGCCCGGGGATCGGCTCGAAGCGCCATAGTCGCTTGCCGGTGGCCGGGTCGTAGGCTTCCAGGAAGCCGCGGATGGCGTACTCGCCGGCCCCGACGCCGACGATGATCTTGCCCGGCAGGGCCAGGGGCGCGCCGGTCATGGTGTAGCCGAACAGGGTGTCCGCGATACGCCGCTCCCACAGCGGCCGGCCGCTGCGGGCGTCCAGCGCGATCAGCAGATTGTCCAGCGTGCCCATGAACACCCGGCCGTCCAGCACGGCGATGCCGCGGTTGGTCGGGTTGATCTGGTAGGGGTTGGTGACGTCCTGCTTGCGCGAGTATTTCCAGATCTGCAGGCCGGTGCGGGCGTCGAAGGCGTAGACGTCGCCGGGCGGTCCGGACACGTACATGATCCCGTCGACGACGATGGGCGTGGCCTGCAGCGGCGATTGGCCGGGAAGCTGGGCGGCCCACTTGGCCTGCAAGGTTCCGACGTTGCCGGCGTCGACCTCCGTCAACTCGGAGAAGTGCTTGCCGGTGTAGTCGCCCCAGTAGGTCGGCCAGTTGTGGGGTTCGGCCGAGGCCTTCAGCAGCCGCTGGGCCGGCAGCACGGCGGGGCCTTGCGGCGCGAGCGCGCCGGCCACGTCGCGGCCCTTCTGGCGCGACAGATAGGCGATGAGATCGTCGACCTCCTCGGCCCTCAGGCGCTGGGCGACGTCGGCCGGATAGCCGTTCCCCGGCCGGTTGGTGATCGAGGTCAGCTTGGCGCGGTCGAGCATCATCAGCTCGCCGCTCGCCTGCAGCAGATGCAGGCTGAAGCTGTCCTCGCTGCGGACCAGGCCGCCGACCCGCGAGCCGTCAGCCTTGACCACGTCGACATTGCGCGCGGCCGGGCCGCCACGGCGCGGCGGGAAGGCGTGCAGGACGCCGGTGCGCAGGGCCTTGGCGTCGCTGGATCCGGCGCCTGAGAGGTCGGAGGCCAGATGCAGGCCGCGGCCGTTCACCTCATGGCAGGTGGAGCATTGGCCCTTGCCGAAGAACACCGCCTCGCCGCGCTGAACCGCTTCGGCCGAGGCGACGGGGACTGGACCTGAAGAGGGAGCGGCGCCGCCGCCGGACAGGCTGCGCAGATAGCTGACGACCTTCCAGGTCTCTTGGGGCGAGATGAATTTGAACGACGGCATCTCGGCGCCGGGCACGCCGTCCTGGATGGTGGTGAAAAGCTCGAAATCCTCGCCGCCCCGGGTGAAGCGCCCGGTGTTCAGCGCCGGCGCCCGGCCGCCCGAGGCGCCAGGGCCGTGACAGGCCGAGCAGGTCCCCTCGAAGACCTCCCGTCCGGCGGCGACGGCGGCGGGATCGGCGGCGAACGGATTGGTCGGCGTGTCGCGGGTCTGGGCCTGGACCATGCCGACCCCGGCGCAGGCCACGAGAACGGCCGCCAACAAAACGCCTCGCATGGATCGCCCCCTGATCGCTCCTGCACCTGCGGGCCATGAGGGCCTGCACGGGCGTCCCGGCCTTGAGGCTCTAGGGAAGCGTGAGGGGACCTTCTCGCCTACTGTATACAGATGTCAAGCGACGAGGTTCAGACCCCGGTGGAACCGTAACCGCCGGCCCCGCGGACCGTGTCGTCCAGTTCGTCGGCCTCGATCAGGGTCCATTGCGGCGCGGCGGCGATGACGCCTTGGCCGATCCGGTCGCCGCGGCGGACGTGGAAGGTCTCGGCGCCCAGATTGATCAGGCAGACCGAAATCTCGCCGCGATAATCGCAGTCGACCGTGCCCGGCGCATTGACGATGGAGACGCCGTTCTTGGCCGCCAGGCCTGAGCGCGGACGGATCTGCATCTCGTAGCCGATCGGCAGGGCGACGGCGAAGCCGGTGGGGATCAGCCGCCGCGCGCCCGGTTCGATGCTGACCGTCTCGCCCTCGGGCGTCGCGGCGCGGAAGTCGAACCCGGCGGCGCCGGCGGTGGCGTAGGCGGGCAGGGGCAGGTCGTGGTTGCCCTCCCAGCGCTTGAAGGCGGCCGTCAGGGGCGTCACGCCGCGCGGTTCAGTCATGGTCGGTCGCCCTTGGAAACGAGATTGAAGCGGCGGAATGCCAGATGCCGGCCGCCGCCTCAAGGCGGTCAGGCGCGCGACAGGGTCACACGCCCGCCAGTCGATCAGTTCGTGACCGGCAGGTGCTTGGCCAGGAAGCCTTCGAGCGCCTCCAGCGTCTGCGTCCGGGTGGCCGACCGGGTCAGGTAGTGGTTCTCGTTTTCCAGGACCACATACTCAACCGGCTTGCCCGCCGCCTTCATCGCATCGACCATCTTTTGCGACTGCTCCGGCGGCACGATGGTGTCCCTGTCGCCGTGGATGAGCAGGATCGGCGTCTTGATGTTCGCCGCCAGTCGCGCGGGAGAGGTGGCCGCCAGCTTGTCCTTCGAGGCGGCGCCGAGCGCTGTCCGAAGCTCGCCGATCGTGCCTGAACTCTCCCCATAGAGCTGCTGCCTTTGCACCAGGAAGAAACCGAGGTCGGCGATGCCGGCGATCGAGGCCGCGCATCTATAGGCGTCAGGGTGCAGCGTCGCGCCGGCCAGCGCGGCGTAGCCGCCGAAGCTTCCGCCGACGATGCAGGTCCGGCCGGCGTCGATCTGGCCGGTGGCCGCGACCGCGGCCACGCCGTCCAGCAGGTCGGTCTGCATCTTGCCGCCCCATTCGCCCTGTCCGGCCTTTTCGAAAGCGGCGCCGAAGCCCCATGAGCCTCGGAACTGCGGTTGCAGCACCGCATAACCTCGCGTGGCCAGGAACTGCACTAGATAGTCGAAGTCGTAGACGTCCCGGCTGGTCGGCCCGCCATGCGGCAGGACGATCAGGGGAGACTTGTCGTTTGGCCCCGCGCCGGGCGGCAGGGTGAGGTAGGCCGGAATCTCAAGCCCATCGCGGGCCTTGTAGGTGATCCACTGGGTCTGGCCGAGCGTTACGCCCCTGAGGTCTGGGTACTCGTCCCCGAGCGGAGAGAGTTCCTTTCGGATCTTGTCGAAGAGGTGCCAGGTCGGCGGCGAGGAGGGTGAACTCACGCGGACCAGGAAGCGCGTCCGGTCGGCCGACCACTCGTACAGCCAGACGTCCTGCGTCTTGAAGGCCTTCGTAAGGGCGGCATGGACCGCGCCGATCTCGGGATCGAGCCAATGGTAAGCCGGCTTCTCGCCTCCGGTCAGAATGGCGAAGGCCCCAAGGCTGCGACTGTCCCAGAGCAGGCGCGGCGAGGTGTCGGCGGGGATCTGGCTGACCGTTTCCATCGCGCCGTCGCTGACGCGTTTGCGGATCACGGCGCCGTCCAGGAACAGATAGATGGCGTCTTCCGGGGCCGAATAGCCGAGGTAACGCCGGCGGCTGTCGAAATCGCCGCCGTCCCACAGAACCGTCCACTGCCCGGCTCTGGCGCCGCGGGCGTAGACCGTGAAGCGATGGCTGAGCTCGTCGATGTCGAGGCGTACGCGCGGCTCGCCTGCGGTATTCAGCTCCCAGCCGATCGTGTCGGAATCGCCGCGCTCTACCCGCACCCCTTTTCCGGTCGCGGGATCGACCTTGAATAGCGCTGAGACATAGCCTTCCTCGCCCTTGCGCTGAATGCGGGTGTCCATGCCGCCGACGGCCTCGCCAGGCAGGAGGCCCATGACGAACACCTGGGCCGGTGGACCGGGCGATGTGCCCAGGACGGGCTGCTCGACGAGGTATTGGGAGAAGGCGTCACCGTCCAGCAGACGCGCGACGGCCTTGGCCTGAGGCGTGATGGAGACGTTCCGTTCGAAGCGGTAGGCCAGCCTTGGGCCGTACTTCTCCCAGTATCCGACGCGGGCGAGGACGTGGTCGTTGCCGGCCCAGGACAGCCCGACCACCTCGGCGTCGCCAAGCGGCAGCACCGGCAGGGCGGGATCATCGATGGTGGCGATGGAGACGAACCGCTGGTCCGAGGTTCCGCCAAGGATGGCGACGCGTTTGCCGTCCGGCGAAATGGTGGCGTCGACCACGGCCGGGACTCGTCCGAAGGCCGAGGCCGGCGGCGGCGCGGCGTGCGCCTGAGCGGCCACGGTCAAGAGCGCCGCCGATGCGGCCGCCAACATCAGGCGCATTGTGTTTCCCCCATATCCCCGCGCCGAACCTACAGGCCGGTCGTCTGTACGCGCAAGGATTGTGGTCGCACAACTTCTGGCGGGGTGGGGCCTACCCCATCGGCGGGGCGATGAAGCCGCCCAGGCGCTCGTCGATGGCCTGGGCGATGGCCAGGGTGCGGGAGTCGGCGCCGTGCGGGCCGATGATCTGGACGCCGACCGGCAGGCCGCTGGCCGCTAGACCAGCCGGAATGGTGGTCACCGGCAGATGGCAGGCGGTGGCCAGCGCGATCCAGTTGAACATCGCTGCGTACGGCAGCGCCTGGCCTTCGGAGGTCGTCAGCCTGCGCCGAATGAACGGCCGGTGGTCGTGAGGGAAGGCGACGACCGGCGCCACGGGGGCCAGGATCACGTCGAAGGCGGCGAAGGTCTCGTTGGTGGTTTGCTTCAGGCGTGCGCGGACCTCGTCGGCGGCGATCCATTCGGCGTGGGTGGCGGCGTAGGCGCGGGCCAGTCCGGCCCAGGATTGCGGGCCGGCGCCCAGTCGCAGGGCCAGGCCCGCCACCCCGCGCATCCGCCGCAGCGAGGTCTGGGCCTTGATCGGCATGTCGGTGGCCTGCACCGCGCCGAGCAGGGTCTGGTAGGCGGCTGTCAACTGGTCCGCAGACACCGGGCTGGAGATCGGCCGCACCTCGGCCCCGGCCGCCGAGAGCTGGGCGCCCAGCACCTCGATCACCGCGGCGACCTCCGGGTCGAGAGGGAAGCTTTCCAGCCACAGGCCGATCTTGAGGCGCGAGAGATCGGCGACCTCGGCCTTGGCCGGCACGCCGGCGGTCAGCACCGACAGCAGCAGGCGCAGGTCGCGGGCCGAGCGGGCCATCGGGCCGATGACGTTGAGGTCGCGCTCGGCGTGGGTTCCAGGGGCCGGAGGCACGTGGCCCAGTTGCGAGACCAGGCCCCAGGTCGGCTTGTGGGAGAAGACGCCGCAGAAGCTGGCCGGAACGCGCAGCGAGCCGCCGATGTCCGAGCCGATCTCCAGGGCGGTGACCCCGGCGGCCAGCGCCGCGGCCGCGCCGCCCGACGATCCGCCTGGGGTGCGGGCGGGGTCCCAGGGATTGTTGGTGGCGCCATAGAGCGGGTTGAAGCTCTGCCAGTCGGCGGTCATCACCGGGACATTGGTCTTGGCCCAGATCACCGCGCCAGCCTGACGGACGTGACCGACGGCCACGGCGTCCTCGGGCTTGCGCCGCCGCAGCAGCTCGACGCCTGACGACGCCGCCATGCCGGCGACGTCGAGGGCGTCCTTGATGGTCATCGGCAGGCCGGCCAGGGGACCGAGCGAGGCGCCCTTGGCGCGCAGGTCGTCCATGGCCCGGGCGGTGTCGAGAGCCCGGCCGAGATCGGCCGTGACGACGGCGTTCAGGGTCTGATGCGTCTGTTCGTGCCGGGCCAGGGAGAGCTTCAGCAGCTCGACCGCCGAAATATCCTTCGCCCTCAGCGCCGACAGCTGAGCCGTGGCGTCGCGGGCGAGGAGATCGGTCACGCCTTCAGGCCCAGCACATCTTGCATGTCGTAGAGGCCCGGCGGCTTGCCGGCCACCCAGCGGGCGGCCACCACCGCGCCGCGGGCGAACAGGCCCCGGTCGCGGGCCGAGTGGCTGATGGTGAGGATTTCGTCCTCGGCGGCGAAGGTCACCGAGTGCTCGCCGATGATGTCGCCGCCGCGCATGACGGAGAAGCCGATGTCGCCGACCCGGCGCGGGCCGGTGATGCCGTCGCGGCCACGCTGGGCGACATCGTCCAGCTTGACGCCGCGGCCCTCGGCGGCGGCCTGGCCGAGCATCAGGGCGGTGCCCGACGGGGCGTCGACCTTGCGCTTGTGGTGGGCTTCGAAGATCTCGATGTCATAGGCCTCGGGGCCGAGCGCTTGGGCGGCCTTGGCCACCAGGCCCATCAGCATGTTGACGCCCAGCGAGTAGTTGCCGGCGTGCACGATGGCGACCGACTTGGCGGCCTGCGCGATGGCGGCCAGCTGTTCGTCCGAGCACCCGGTGGAGCCGATCACCAGGGCCGGCCCGCCGCGTACGGCCACGGCCTGGGCCAGGGCGACCGAGGCGGCCGGGGTGGTGAAGTCGATGACCACCTGGGCGGCGGCGAGGGCGGCGTCGACATCGACCAGACCTTCGCCGACAGCGCCGGGACGGTCGAAGCGGGCGGTGAGACGCGCGTCGTCGCGGCTCTCGATCACGGCGGCCACGGCCTGACCCATGCGGCCGAGCGCGCCGGCGACGGCGATATCGATGGGGTTGGTCAGGGGAAACTCTCCGAGGCACGCGAACACGAGGCGTTAGTGTCCTGGCCTTGGCGACGGGGTCAAGGCCGGCGCGCCACGAGCCGGGTTTGGAGATCATGGTGGTCAGGTGGACCTGGTCGCCGCAAAATAGCCAAGCTTGCGCAGAACATCGCTCAATGAACGTGGAGCTGGACCTCGCATGAAGACCCTTCTCGCCTCGATCCTGGGGCTTTCCCTGGCCCTGACGGCGCCGGCTCTTGCGCAGGCCCAGGCCATCAAGCCGCGGGCGGCGGTCGAGAAGATCGCCAGCGTGATTCAGGCCCAGTTCTATGACGAGGCCAGGGCCGGTCAGATCGCCCGCGATCTGCGCGCCGAGGCTGGCCGGGGCAAGTACGACGGCCTGACCAATCCTAGCGATTTCGCCGTCGCCCTCACCACCCGGCTGTCACCGCTGGATGGCCATTTTCGGGTGAGCTGGTCGCCGCCGGCGCCGGCCGAGGCTGGACGTCAAGGCGCAGGGCCGGGCGCCTATGCCGAGCATCTGCGCCGCATCAACTATGGCTTTCGCCGCGCCGAGGTGTTGCCGGGCAATATCGGCTATGTGGAGGTGAGCGAGTTCGCCGACTTCACGCCCGGCGACGAGGCGGCCCGCAAGACGGCGGATGCGGCCCTGGCCCTGGTCGCTTCGACCGATGCAGTGATCTTCGATCTGCGCGAGAACGGCGGTGGGTCCCCGGCCATGGTCGGCTATCTGGTCGGGCGTTTCGTCGCCGCCGACGCCAATGTCTACAACACCTTCAAGACCCGCGGCGAGCCGGACTCCACCGAGCGCCCGACGGTGGCGATCACCGAGCCTAGGCGGTTGGACACCCCGCTCTATGTGCTGGTCAGCGGCCGCACCGGCTCGGCCGCCGAGAGCTTCGCCTACACCCTGAAGTCGGCCAAGCGCGCGATCGTCGTCGGGGAGCGCTCGGCCGGCGCGGCCAATCCCGGCGGCGACGTCGAGGTCGGCGATGGGCTGCGGGTCTTTGTGTCCAGCGGCACGCCGATCAACCCGATCACCGGCAAGAACTGGGAGGAAGCCGGCGTCGCGCCTGACGTCGAGGTTCCCGCCAAACTGGCCCTGGTCCGCGCCCAGAGCCTGGCCTTGACCAAGCTGGCCGCCGCGCCGGGCGCCGCGAGCGTGGAGAACCGCTGGGCGCTGGAGGCGCTGGCCGACGCGCCTGCCGTGGAGCCCGGCAAACTGGCGGCCTATGCCGGTGACTACGGCGCCTATCGGGTCACTACGGCGGGCGAGCGGCTGGTGCTGCGCCAGGGGCGGCGGCCGGAAGCGACGCTGAAGCCGCTCGATCAGGGCGGACTGTTCGTGGTCGAGGGCGCCCCGTTGCGGCGCGTGCGGTTCGAGGACGGCGCGTTGATCATGCTCAGAACCGACGGTTCCAGCTCACGCTATGCCCGGAGCATGGCGCAAGCGGCTGAAAAATAGCCGCGTCGACGGTGTTCGCGCGCCGCGTTTGACCGAGCGCGAGCAAGGAAAAGAACGCTCACGCCGACACCTGAGAGGTGTTGTGAGCGCAATGGCCGCCCTATAGGTTGGCCGACCCAAACACGCGCCACGAGGACACGCCGCCCCCAATGAGCGACGCTGAAAAACGCACCTTCACCGATGAAGAAGCGCTGAGCTTCCACAAGTACCCGACGCCGGGAAAGATCGCCATTGTGCCGACCAAGCCGATGGCCACCCAGCGGGACTTGTCGCTCGCCTACTCCCCGGGCGTCGCGGTGCCGGTGCTGAAGATCGCTGAAGATCCGGAAGCGGCCTACGACTACACCTCCAAGGGCAACCTCGTGGCGGTGATCTCGAACGGCACCGCGATCCTGGGCCTCGGCAATCTCGGCGCCCTGGCGTCGAAGCCGGTGATGGAGGGCAAGAGCGTCCTCTTCAAGCGTTTCGCCGACGTCGACTCGATCGACATCGAGGTCAGCGCCACCGATCCCGACGAGATCATCACGGTGGTGAAGAACATCGGCGTCACCTTCGGCGGCATCAATCTCGAGGACATCAAGGCCCCCGAGTGCTTCCGCATCGAGACCGAGCTGCAGGAGCTGCTCGACATCCCGGTCTTCCATGACGACCAGCACGGCACGGCGATCATCTCGGCGGCGGGCCTGATGAACGCCTGCGCCATCACCGGGCGTGAGCTGAAGGACGTCAAGGTCGTGCTGTGCGGCGCCGGCGCGGCGGGTATCGCCTCGCTCGAGCTGATCAAGGCCATGGGCGTGCGTCCCGAGAACTGCATCGCCGTCGACAACACCGGGGTGATCTATCACGGCCGTCCGACCGGCATGAACCAGTGGAAGTCGGCCCACGCGGTCGACACCGACAAGCGGACCCTGGCCGAGGCGCTGGTCGGCGCCGACGTGTTCCTGGGCCTCTCGGCCAAGGGCGCGGTCACCCAGGAGATGGTCAAGACGATGGCGGCCAAGCCGATCATCTTCGCCATGGCCAATCCCGATCCGGAAATCACCCCCGAAGAGGTCTATGCGGTGCGTCCCGACGCCATCGTGGCGACCGGGCGCAGCGACTACGCCAACCAGGTCAACAATGTCCTGGGCTTCCCCTACATCTTCCGCGGCGCCTTGGACGTGCGCGCCCGCCGCGTGAACATGGAAATGAAGATCGCCTGCGCCAACGCCTTGGCCGCCCTGGCCCGCGAGGACGTGCCGGACGAAGTGGCCGCCGCCTATCACGGCACCCAGCTGAAGTTCGGCCCGCAGTACATCATCCCGACCCCGTTCGACCCGCGCCTGCTGTCCTACATCCCGCCCTTCGTCGCCCAGGCGGCGATGGACACCGGGGTCGCCCGCAAGCCGATCGAGGACATGGACGCCTATCGCGCGTCGCTGGCCCAGCGGCTCGATCCGACCGCCGCCTTCCTGCAGAAGCTGCAGGGCGCGGTGCTGAAGGCCCCGAAGAAGCGCATCGTCTTCGCCGAGGGCGAGGAGCCGACGGTGATCCGCGCGGCGCACGCCTTCGAAGCCGCCGGCCTTGGCCACGCGGTCCTGGTCGGCCGCGAGGAACTGGTCCGCGAGAACATGCTCACGGCCGGCCTCGACCTGGACGAGACCAAGCTGGAGATCATCAACGCCCGGGTTTCCCACTGGAACCCCGAGTACGTGGACTTCCTCTATGAGCGGCTGTCGCGCCAGGGCTACCTGAAGCGCGACGTCCAGCGGCTGATCAATCAGGACCGCAACTCTTTCGCGGCCTGCATGGTGGCGCTGGGACACGCCGACGGCATGGTGACCGGGGTGACCCGCTCCTATGACCAGGTGCTGGAAGAAGTGCTGCGGGTGATCGATCCGGCGCCTGGCGGCCGGGTCATGGGCATGAGCGTGGTGCTGGCCAAGGGCCATACCCTGTTCATCGCCGACACCAATGTCACCGAGATGCCCGAGGCCGAGGAACTGGTCGAGATCGCCATGGAGGCGGCCCGGACCGTGCAGACCCTCGGCTATGTGCCGCGCGTGGCCTTCATGTCCTACTCGACCTTCGGCAATCCGATGGGCGTGCGCTCGGAAAAGGTGCGCGACGCCGTCGCCATCCTCGACGAGATGGAGGTCGATTTCGAGTACGAGGGCGAAATGCCGCCGGAACTCGCTCTCGACCCGAGCAAGCGGGTCAACTATCCGTTCATGCGCCTGACCGGCCCGGCCAATGTGCTGATCATGCCGGCCATCCATTCGGCGGCGATCTCGACCCAGCTCGTCCAGGCCCTGGGCGGCGCCACGGTGATCGGACCGTTGCTGCTGGGCATGGATAAGTCGGTGCAGATCGCACCGCTGTCCGCCTCGGTCTCTCGGGTCCTGCAGATGGCGACGCTCGCCGCCTATGAGCAGGACATCGCTGAGGCCTCGGCCTCGTGATCGTGGTCCTGACCACCAACTAAACGGATCGTCCGCTCTCGGGGGTGTGGACGATGCGTCGTCCACACCCCTTGAAGAGCGCGACAGCCGAAAGTGGAAGCCGGTTTCGGCGGCCGTCGCGCTCCAAGAAAAGAGAAATGAGCGCGACATGGCTGATCTCAGCATCGGCATCGATTTCGGCACGACCAACACCGTCATCGCGCTCGCAGGGGCCGAGGGCCCGGCCCATCTGGTGCGCTTCCCCGCGCCGGAGAAGGAAGTCTTCGCCTTCCGCTCGGCGATCTCCTTCCACGCCCCGGCCGAGCGGCCGAAGGAGCGCGAGGTCGAGGCCGGCCCCTGGGCCATCGAGGCCTATGTCGAAGACCCGCTGGAGACGCGGTTCATCCAGTCCTTCAAGAGCTTCGCGGCCTCCGCCAGCTTCAGCGAGACCCAGATCCTGGGTCGCCGCTACCTGTTCGAAGACCTGCTCTCGGCCTTCCTGCTGAAGCTGCGCGACCACGCGGGCGACGACATGGCGCAGCTGCCCAAGCGGGTGATCGTCGGCCGGCCGGTCACCTTCGCGGGCGGCGCGCCCGACGAGGAGCTGGCCCTGCGCCGCTATGAGATCGCCTTCGAGCGGCTGGGCTTCACCGAGATCCTCTATTCCTACGAGCCGGTCGGGGCGGCCTTCTTCTTCGCCCGGGAGTTGACCGAGGACGCCACCGTGCTGGTCGGCGACTTCGGCGGCGGCACCAGCGACTTCTCGATCATCCGCTTCACCCGCGAGGGCGGCGAGATCCATTCCACGCCGCTCGGTCGGTCCGGGGTCGGGGTGGCCGGCGACGCCTTCGACTACCGGATCATCGACAACCTGGTCTCGCCGCAGCTCGGCAAGGGCTCGAGCTACACCTCGTTCGGCAAGGTGCTGCCGATCCCCAACCGCTACTATTCGACCTTCGCGCGTTGGGACCAGCTGGCCTTGATGCGGGCCAGCCGCGAGATGCGCGACATCCGCAAACTGGTCCGCGAGGCGGTCGAGCCGGAGAAGATCGAGCGGCTGGTCGAGGTGCTCGATGAGAACTACGGCTACATGCTCTACCGCTCGATCTCCAAGTTGAAGGAGGCCCTGTCCTCGCAGGAGAGCGCCGAATTCCGGTTCGAGGCCGGGACCATCTCCATCACCAGGGACGTGGCGCGGTCCGAGTTCGAAGGCTGGATCACTCCGGAGCTGGGCCTGATCGAGAAGGCGGTCGACGAGGCCCTGGTCGACGCCGGGCTTGAGGCCGGGCAGATCGACCGGGTGTTCCTGACCGGGGGCTCGTCCTTGGTGCCGGCGGTCCGCGACATTTTCCACCGCCGTTTCGAGCCCTCGAAGATCGAGAGCGGCAGCGAACTGGAATCCATCGCCTCGGGCCTGGCCCTGATGGGCCGCGAGCGCGACCTCACCAAGTGGGCGCGGAGAGCTTAGGCCTGGAGGGACGATGCTCCCCCGCTGGGGGAGCTGTCAGCGAAGCTGACTGAGGGGGACTTTGACTCCAACGGCCGCTGGCCCCCTCCGTCACGCCTCGCTTCGCTCAGCGCGCCACCTCCCCCGGCGGGGGAGGATCTTACTTCCCGGTCTTCTTCAAGCTCACGGCGTCCAGATCCAGCTCGGCGGCCGGCACGACCTCTAGGTCCGGCCGGCGCGACTTCAGCTCGGCCTCGAACGCCTTGGCGTCGCCGGCGACGATCACGCTGACGGCGGCCGGGTCGAGGTTCTTCTTCGCGAAGTCCTGGACTTGGCTCGCGCTCACCGCCTCGACCTTGCCGGTATAGGCGCCGACCTCGGTCAGCGGCAGGTCGTAGAGGGCGAGGTTACCGAGGATGCTGGCCAGGCCGTCGGTGGTGGCCAGTTCACGGCCGAAGCCGCCGATCAGCACCGACTTGCGGGCCTTCAGCTCCTCGGCGCCGGCCGGGGTTTGGACCAGCCGCGTCAGCTCGGCGACGATCAGGTCCAGCACCTGGGGCGCGGACTCGTTCTTGGTCTGGGCCGAGGCGCGGAACAGGCCGGTGGTGCGCATCGCCGAGAGCCGCGAATTGGCGCCGTAGGAGAGGCCGCGCTTGATGCGGATCTCCTGGTTCAGGCGGGCCGAATAGCCGCCGCCCAGCACCGAGTTGGTGACGATGCCGGGATAGTAGGCGGGATCGCCGCGCGAGATCGCCGCCTTGGCGACCGTGACCGCGGCCTGGCCGGTGCCCGGCAGGTCGATGACCACGGCGCGCGGCTTGGCGCTCGGCTTCACCGCGACACGGACCGGCGCCGGACCGGCCGGAGCCTTCCAGTCGCCGAACGCCTTTTCCGCCAGGGCGAAACCATGCTCGGGCGTGATGTCGCCGGTCAGCACCAGGATGGCGTTGTCTGGCCGGAAATAGGCCGTGTGCAGTTTGGCGAGGTCGCCGGTGGTGATCTTGGGCAGCGAGGCCGGGGTGCCGGTCGCCACATGGCCGAACGGGGTGCCGGAGAAGATCACCGGCGCGGCCGCGAAGCCCGCGAGTTGGCCCGGCGACTGGTAGGCGACCGACAGGCCGTCGAGGGTCTGGCTGCGCTGGCGGTCCAACTCCTCCTGGGCGAAGGCCGGGTTGCGGGCGACATCGGCCATGATGGCCATGGCCGCGGGCAGTTTCTCGGGCATGACGTTCAAGCCGACCGCCGAGGATTCCTGGCCGCCGCCCGAGGACAGGATCGCGCCGAGCGCTTCGGACTCGCTGGCGATCTGCTGGGCGCTGCGGGTCTTGGTGCCCTCGGTCAGCATGCCGGCGGTCATGCCCATGGCGCCGGCCAGGCCTTGCGGATCGGCGCCGGCGCCGGTGCGCAGGGTAAGCTCGGCGCTGACCAGCGGCAGATCCGACGACTTGGCGACGATGACCTTCAGGCCGTTGGCCAGGGTCTTTTCAGCGGGCTTGGGCAGGACGGGGATGACCGGCTCGCCCACCGGCGGCGGGGCGGCGCGCTGGCCTTCCGGGGCTAGGGTGACAACCGGGCCGACATACTTGGTCGAGGCCACGACTGGCGGCTTCGGCGCCCCGTCGACCTCGCCCTTCGGCCGGGCGGTTTCGGGCTGATAGAGGATGGTCATGCGGCCGTTGTCGGTCAGGTACTTCTGCGCCACCCGCTGGACGTCGGCGGCGGTGACGGCCTGCAATTCCGCGAGTTCGCGATTGGCCAGCGAGGCGTCGCCCGCGGTCCGCAGCGCGTAGCCGAGGGCGAAGGCGCGGCCGTCGATGGTCTCGCGCTCGCGCAGCTTGCCGGCGATCAGTTCGTTCTTGGCCTCCGATAGCTCGTCGGCGGTGGGCGCGGTCTCGCGCATCGCCTTCACCTGGGCCAGCAGGGCCTGCTCGCCGTCGGCCACGGTCTTGCCGCTGGCCAGGATGGCGCCGAGCATCACCATGCCCGGCTGCTGGGGCAGGGAGGCGTCGGAATAGACCTCGGTCGCGACCTGCTGCTCGTAGACCAGGCTGTTGTAGAGCCGCGAGGACTTGCCGCTGGAGAGGACGGCGTCGAGCACGGTCAGGGCCGGGGCGTCGGCGCTGGCGGCGTCCGGCGCGTGCCAGGTCATCAGCACCGCGGGCAGCGGCACATTGGGGCCATAGCCTTTGAAGACGCCGGGCTGGGTGCGCGGCGGCTCGACGGCGGTGACCTGCTTCATCGGCTTAGTCGGGCGCTTGATGCCGGCGAAGTAGGTGTCGACCCAGGCGTCGAACTGCTTTTCGTCGAAGTTGCCGACCACGATCAGGGCGGCGTTGTCGGGCCGGTAATAGGCGGCGTGGAAGGCGCGCACGTCATCGATGGTGGCGGCGTCCAGCTCCTCGATCGAACCGATGCCGGGGCGCTTGTAAGGGTGGGTCGTGTAGCTGGCCTGCGGCACATAGAGATAGAACAGTCGCCCATAGGGCTGGGACAGCACCGACTGGCGCAGCTCCTCCTTCACGACGTCGCGCTCGGATTTGAACACCGCCTCGTCGACGACCAGCGAGCCGAGGCGCTGGCTCTCGACCCACAGCAGCCGCTGCAGGTGATTGGCCGGAACCACCTCGTAGTAGTTGGTGAAGTCGTCGTAGGTGGAGGCGTTGTTGATGCCGCCGACGTCCTCGGTCATGCGGTCGATGGTCTCCGACGGCATGTCGCGGGTGGCCTTGAACATCATGTGTTCGAAGAGGTGCGCGAAGCCCGAGCGGCCGACCGGGTCGTCCTTCGATCCCACCCCGTACCAGACCTGCACCGTCACGTTCGGCGTCGTGCGGTCGACCGAGGAATAGACCTTCAGCCCATTGGCGAGGGTGCGTTCCTTGTAGGCGATGGGCGGAACCGTGTCGGCGGCGAACGCCGGCAGCCCCAGGCTGAAGGTGACGAGGAGGGCCGCGGCGGCGTGACGGAGCATGAAGGCTTCCTGATTGGCGAGCGCCGACCCTAGCACTCGCCCCCGTCGAGGGAAGCTTACGGGATTGTCATGTGGGCCTGCCTGGATGCTCCCCGCTGGGGAAGCTGTCAGCCGCATGGCTGACCGAGGGGGACTTTGACTCTTTGAGAGAGGTCCCCCTCCGTCTCGGCGCGTTGCGCCGATCCACCTCCCCCGGGCGGGGGAGGATCTAGGAGCGGTCTTCTAGGCCGCCAGCTTGACCAGCATCTTGCCGGAGTTCTTGCCCTCGAGCAGGCCGATGAGCGCGGTCGGCGCATTGGCGATGCCGTCGAGGATGGTCTCCTGATACTTGACCTTTCCGTCCTTCAGCCAGCCGGCCATGTCGCGCTGGAAGTCGGCGTAGAGGTGCATGAAGTCGGTGCCGACGAAGCCGCGAAGCATCACCCGCGCATAGATGATGTTCGACAGGTTCGAGACGCTGGAGTGGCCCGAATTGTAGCCGGAGATGAAGCCGCAGACCGGGATGCGGCCCAGCGTGTTGATCCGGCGCAGGGCGGCCTCGAGGTGATCGCCGCCGACATTGTCGAAATAGACGTCGATGCCCTTGGGGGTGGCGTCTTCCAGCGCCTTGCGGATCGGGGTTTCCTTGTAGTTGATCACCGCGTCCAGCCCGACCTCGTCCTTCAGCCAGGCGGCCTTGTCGGCCGCGCCGGTCGAGCCGACCACGTAGCAGTTCTTGATCTTGGCGATCTGGGCGGCGACCGAGCCCACGGCGCCGGCGGCGGTGGAGACGAACACCTGCTCGCCCTCCTTCAGCTGGCCGATGTGCAGCAGGCCGCCATAGGCGGTGAAGCCGGTCATGCCGAGCGCGTGCATGTGGGTGGTGAGCGACAGGTCCGGGTCGGCCTTCAGCTTGGTCAGGCCCTTGCCGTCCGAGGTGAAGAATTCGCGGAAGCCCAGCCGACTCGACACCAGGTCGCCGACCGCGAAGTCCGGGTTCTTGGACTGCACGACGCGGCCCAGCGCGCCGCCCATCATGGCGACGTTCAGGTCCTGGCCGGCGGTCAGGCGCGGACGCATGGCGGGATCGACCGACATGTAGAGGTTCTCGACCAGCACTTGGCCGTCGGCGGCGTCGGGAACGTTCGTCTCCACGAGGGCGAACTGGTCCTGGGTCGGCATGCCGTCCGGACGGGCGACGAGATGGATTTCACGGCTCTTGGGCATATGGCTTCCCTATGTTTCTGAAATCGCGCGGCCCTGAATACGGGTGGGCCAGGATGTCAGTTGTCGCCTGGGAAACCGGGTTCGGCCAGTAAATTTAAACGGCCGTTCGAATTTAGTCGGGCGGCAGGGCGTCGCCCCAGTCGAGGCGGCGCGCGACCGCGTAGGCCCCCTTGTCGCGGCGCGGAACGAAGCCGACTTCGGCCCGGCCATCCAGCGTGCAGAGTTTCAGGTCGATGCCCGGCTTGGCCGTGTGCGGCGGGGCCAGCACGCGTGGGGTTGGGGCCAGCGCCTGGACGCTGGGGCGGGCGGCGACGAGGTAGCTGAACTTCTCGTCCTCGAACGGAACCTCGGCCCCCTTGGCCAGGCGGTGGTCGCGGGACCGCGCCAGCCGCTGGCTGAAATGGCACCAGTCGGGGGCGACCAGCGGGCAGGCCTGGCTGTGCGGGCAGGGGGCGAGGATGGCGCCTCCCGCCGCGATCAGGGTTTCACGCGCCGCCAGGATGCGGGCGTAGCCGGCCGGGGTGCCGGGCTCGACAATGACCAGCAGGCCCTCGGTCGAGGTCCACAGCGCGCTCACCGTGGCGGCCTGCTTGGCCGGGGCGATCTCGGCCAGGGCGTAGCTGGCGACCACCAGGTCGGCCTTGGGCCAGTCGGCCGGCGCGGTCAGGTCGCCCTTGCGGCGCTCAGCCTCGGCCAGCGGCGCCGGCCCCTCGGCGGCGAGGCTCGCGGCCATGTCGAGAAAGGCGCGGTTGGAGTCGAGCAGGCAGGCGGTGCGAATGGCCGGCCACATCTCCAGCGCCGCCCAGCCGGCCCCGCCGGGGCCGGCGCCGGCGTCCAGCAGACTGGCGGGTTCGAAGCCTGGCGCGCGCTCGGCGGCTTCGGCGAAGGCCCGCGCGCAGGCGGCGTAGGTGGCCGGCAGCCGGGTCAGGACATAGGCGGTGGCGTCGGCCTCCGAGCCCACCACCCCGGCCGAGGTTCCGCCGGCCCGATAGCGCGCCGAGATCGCCGAGGCGCGCTGGGCCATGTCGCGGCGCGACACCCCCTGCATCAGGCGGTCGGCGGCGAGGCGAAGCGGGGCGGGCAGGTCAGGCGACATGGGGGAGGCTTAGACGTCTCCCCGCCTTTCGTCATCCTCCGGGCTCGCGAAGCGAGATCCGGGGGACCCATAGGGCCCATCAAATTCTGCAACTCAGCTTGGGTCCCCGGATCGTCTTTCAGACGACCGGAGGATGACGAGCTTTTGTGACTCACCGCCGGGCCGTCGCCTCGCGTCGCAAGGCGGCCAGGGCCTCGGGGACGTCGTGGCGCAGGATCATCCGGGCGATCGGGGCGGGCACGGCGAAGGGCGCCGAGGCGCGGCTTTCGTAGAGGACCCGCGTGCGCACGCCGCCGCCCAGCGGGATCAGCCGCCACTGGCCTTCGAGCACCTTCACCTGGCCGCCGGTCCGGTGGAAGGCGATGGCGTAGGGCGGGGCGTAGTCGGAGCGGAACACGCTGCGGATCGAGGGCAGCGGTCCGGCGCGGCTAATATGTTCGCGCACGTCCCAGCGTCCCTGCGGGTCGCGCTCCAGGATGCGGCAGCTCTTCAAGCGCGCCGCCATGCGCGGGGCGAGGTCGCAATCGACCAGCACCTTCCAGACCTCCTGCGGCGTGGCGTCGATCTCGACCGAGCCGCGGATCTGGCCCGAGGCCCCGCCCGGATCGGGCGTGACCTCCACGTGAACGCCGCCGTCCTGGGCGAACGCCGCCGAGGCGAGCGCCAGCACCAGGACCGCAGATAGGAGCCTCGCCCGCATCGAAAGCCTCATGGCGGAGCTTGCCCCGCCGAAGGCTAACGCATCAGGCGGCGTGGCGGTTCTTCACCAGGTCGTCGACCACCGAGGGGTCGGCCAGCGTCGAGGTGTCGCCGAGGTTGGAGAGGTCGTTCTCGGCGATCTTGCGCAGGATGCGGCGCATGATCTTGCCCGAGCGGGTCTTGGGCAGGCCCGGCGCGAACTGGATCACGTCCGGGGCCGCGAACGGCCCGATCTCGCGGCGGACCCAGCCCTTGAGCTCGGCCATCAGGATGTCGGTAGGGACGACGTCGGCCTTCAGGGTCACGAAGCAATAGACGCCCTGGCCCTTGATATCGTGCGGGAAGCCGACGACGGCGGCCTCGGCGACGTTCTCGTTGCCGACTAGGGCGCTTTCGATCTCGGCGGTGCCCAGGCGGTGGCCCGAGACGTTGATCACGTCGTCGACCCGGCCGGTGATCCAGTAATAGCCGTCCTCGTCACGGCGGCAGCCGTCGCCGGTGAAGTACTTGCCGGCATAGGTCGAGAAGTAGGTGTCGAAGAAGCGCTGATGGTCGCCATAGACGGTGCGCATCTGGCCGGGCCACGAGTCGGTGATGCAGAGATTGCCCGAGCTGGCGCCGCTGAGCACGCCGCCTTCGGCGTCGACCAGCTGGAACTTCACGCCGGGCAGCGGCTTGGCGCAGGAGCCGGGCTTGGCGGCGTGGGCGCCGGGCAGCGGGCTGGCCAGGCAGGCGCCGGTCTCGGTCTGCCAATAGGTGTCGACGATCGGGCAGCGGCCCTCGCCGACCACGCGGTGATACCAGAGCCAGGCTTCCGGATTGATCGGCTCGCCGACCGTGCCGAGCAGCCGCAGCGAGGTGCGATCGGTGCGGGTCACCGGCTCGTCGCCGTCGCGCATCAGGGCGCGGATGGCGGTGGGGGCGGTGTAGAAGATCTCGACCTTGTGCTTGTCGATCACCTCCCAGAAGCGCGAGTTGGTCGGATAGTTGGGCACGCCCTCGAACATCACGGTCGTCGCCGCATTGGCCAGCGGGCCGTAGACCACGTAGCTGTGGCCGGTGACCCAGCCGACATCGGCCGTGCACCAGAAGACCTCGCCGGGGCGATAGTCGAACACCAGCTCGTGGGTATGGGCCGTCCAGGCGAGGTAGCCGCCGGTGGTGTGCAGCACGCCCTTGGGTTTGCCGGTCGAGCCCGAGGTGTAGAGGATGAACAGCGGATCCTCGGCGTTCATCGGCTCGGGATCGCAGGTGTCGCCGACGTCCTTTTTCAGGTCGCCGAAGAAGGCGTCGCGGCCCTCCGTCATCGGCACGTCGGCGCGGGTGCGGCGGACCACGATCACGTCGGTCACGCCCGGGCAGCTGGCCAGGGCCTCATCGACATTGCGCTTCAACGGCACGACCTTGCCGCCCCGCAGGCCTTCGTCGGCGGTGATGACGATCTTGGAGTCGCAGTCCTGGATGCGGCCGGCGATCGAGTCGGGCGAGAAGCCGCCGAAGATCACCGAATGGACCGCGCCGATCCGGGCGCAGGCCAGCATGGCGATCGCCGCCTGCGGGATCATGGGCATGTAGATGGTGACCCGGTCGCCCTTCTGGACGCTCTTGGCCTTGAGGATGTTGGCCATGCGGCAGACTTCCGCATGCAGCTCGCGGTAGCTGACCTTGGTCCACTCCGCGTCGTCGCCTTCCCAGATGATGGCGGTCTGGTCGCCGCGGGTGGCGAGGTGACGGTCCAGGCAGTTGACCGAGACGTTCAGGACGCCGTCGGCGAACCAACGGATGCGGAAGTCCTCGCGGTTGAACGAGACGTCCTTGACCACGCTGAAGGGGGTGATCCAGTCCAGGCGGCCAGCGACCTTGGTCCAGTAGGCGTCGGGGTTGGTCTCGACCTCTGCGACGGCCGCCTCATAGCCCGCGGCGTCCATATGCGCGCGCTCCGCCCAGGATTTCGGAACCGGAAAGACTTCGCCGTCGCTCACGCTGCGCACTCCCATTTCTGACTTTCGGGGAGTTATGCGGGTTGAGGCGGTCGGCGCAACCGTCGAGCGGCGCGAACTTGCGTTTCGCCTGGCTGTGTCGCCCGCGCGCCTTGTCGCGCCGGCTGGATCAGGGAAGTGTGGCCGCTTGGCTGTTGGAGACCCGCCGCATGCGTCCCGTCGTTGTTCTCGCGCTGATCGCCCTGTCCACCTCGCCGGCCCTGGCGGCCGATGCGGACGGCGCCAAGTGGTGGTCGCATGTCGAGACCCTGGCCGGACCGCAGTTCGAGGGCCGGCTGACCGGCAGTCCCGGCTACGACCGCGCCGCGGCCTATGCGGCTGATCGCTTCAAGGCCTATGGCCTGCAACCGGCCGGGACCGACGGTTACCTCCAACCGATGAAGTTCACCGTCCAGCGGGTCCTGGCCGACCGGTCCAGCGCCGCCCTGGTGGTGGACGGCCAGGCCCAGCCGCTGCGGGTCGGCCCCGACATACTGCTCGGTTCGCGCCTGCCCCAGCCCAAGACCATCGAGGCGTCGCTGGTCTTCATCGGCTACGGCCTGCACCTGCCGGAGGCCGGCTATGACGACTTCGCCGGCCAGGACCTGAAGGGCAAGATCGCCGTCTATGTGAACGGCGGCCCGGCCGAGATCTCGGCGGCGCTGAAGTCCCACTCACGCGGGTCGGAGACTTGGCGCGCGGCCCAGGCGGCCGGCGCCGTCGGCCTGATCGCCCTGCCGACCCCGAAGTCGATGGAGGTGCCGTGGGCGCGGCAGATCGCCAATTCCGGCCAGCCCGGCATGTATCCCGCCGACAGCGCCCTGCGCGACGTGGCCGAGGACAAGTTCTCCGGAACCTTCAATCCGGCCGAGGCGGAGAAACTGTTCGCCCGCTCGGGCCACAGCTTCGCCGAGGTGCTGGCCCTGGCCGACGCCTCCAAGCCGATCGCCGGCTTCGACCTGAAGATCGGCTTCAAGGCGCAGGTCGCGGCCGAGTTCAGCCAGGTGGCGTCGGCCAATGTGGTGGCGAAGCTGCCGGGCGGCGATCCGAAACTGAAGAGCGAGCACGTCGTGGTGTCGGCGCACCTCGACCATCTGGGCCTGAACACCGCTGGCCAGGGCGCGCCCTACTACGCCGGGGCGATGGACAACGCCTCGGGCGTCGCCTCGGTGCTGGAGATCGCCCGGACGCTCAGCCAGGCCAAGGTCAAGCCGAAGCGCTCGATCCTGTTCGTGCTGGTGACCGGCGAGGAAAAGGGCCTGCTGGGCTCGAAATATTTCGCCGAGCGACCCAGCGTGCCGGCTAGCTCCGTCGTCGCCGACCTGAACATGGACATGGCCTTGCCGCTGTGGCCGCTGAAGTCGGTGATCATCCTGGGCGTCGACGAGAGCACCCTGGGCGACGCCGCGCGCGCCGCCGCCCAGGCCCAGGGGCTGGAGGTGGTCGCCGACCCTTATCCGGACCGCAACTCGTTCATCCGCTCGGACCAGTACAGCTTCATCCGCGCCGGGGTCCCGGCCCTGGCCTTCAAGTTCGGTTTTAAGCCGGGCAGCCCGGAGGCGCAGATCGAGAAGACCTGGCGCGCCGAGCGCTATCACGGCCTGGCCGACGACCTGACCCAGCCTGTCGAGCGCGCCGACGCGGTGAAGTTCAACGCGTTTATGGCCGGGGTGGCGGTGCAGGCGGCGAACGCCCCGCAGCGTCCGGCCTGGAAGGACGGCAGCTTCTTCAAGCGCTTCGCGAACTAGGGAGCGCCAGCCGGCAGATGCTCCTCCGTTCTTTCCTCCCCTGCGCAGGGGAGGAAAGGGAGAACTAGAGCCCCGGCTGCTTCACCACGCGTAGATAGGGCTTCTGTTCGTCCCAACCGCCGGGGAACAGCGCCTTGGCCGCCTCGTTGGTCACGGACGGCACGATGATCACGTCCCCGCCCTGCTTCCAGTTGGCCGGCGTCGCGACCTTGTGGTTGTCGGTAAGCTGCAGCGAGTCGATCACCCGCAGCAGCTCGTCGAAATTGCGCCCGGTGGCGGCCGGATAGGTGAGGGTCAGCCGCACCTTCTTGGCCGGATCGATCACGAAGACCGAGCGGACGGTCATGGTGTCGGAGGCGTTCGGGTGGATCATGCCGTAGAGGTCGGCGACCTTGCGGTCATGGTCGGCGATCAGCGGGAAGTTCAGCTTCGCGCCCTGGGTTTCCTCGATGTCCTTGGCCCAGCCGGCATGGCTGTCGGCGGGGTCGACCGACAGGCCGATCACCCTGACGCCGCGCTTTTCGAATTCGGGCTTCAGCTTGGCGACCACGCCTAGCTCGGTGGTGCAGACCGGGGTGTAGTCCTTGGGGTGGGAGAACAGCACGACCCAGTCGTCGCCGGCCCACTGGTGGAAGGAAATCGGACCTTCGGTGGAGTCCTGGGTAAAATCGGGGGCGAGATCGTTCAACTGCAGCGCCATGTCGAGGCCTCCTTTGCGCGGTTGGGTTATCGGCCGAGGCTGAAGGTAGTATGCCGGGGTTCGAACGCACTCCGCCGGATTAGGAAATCAGATGCTGCTCCACCTCTCGACCTGGCAAGAAGTCGAAGCCTATCTTGAACGTTCCAAGACCGTGGTTGTGCCGATCGGGTCGAACGAGCAGCACGGCCCGACCGGCCTGCTGGGCACCGACTGGCTCTGCCCCGAGATCATCGCCAACGAGGCGCAGAAGTCTTCCGACCTGCTGATCGCGCCGACCTTCAATATCGGCATGGCCCAGCATCACCTGGGTTTCCCCGGCACCATCTCGCTGCGGCCCTCGACCTTCATCGCCGCGATCGGCGACTGGTGCCGGTCGCTGGCCGGGCACGGGTTCGAGAAGATCTATTTCCTGAACGGCCACGGCGGCAACGTCGCCACCATCGAGGCGGCGTTTTCCGAGCTCTACGCCGAGGCCAGCTTCGGCAAGGTCGAGCGCGGCTTCGCCTGCAAGCTGAAGAACTGGTGGGAGCTGCGCGGCGTCAATGCGCTGGCCCATCGCCAATTCCCGGTCGGCCACGGCAGCCACGCCACGCCCTCTGAGATCGCGGTGACCCAGTGGGCCTACCCGGACGCGATCAAGACCGCCGACTACGCGCCGCAGATCGCCCCCACCGGCCCGATCCGCGAGGCGCTCGACTTCCGCGCCCGCTATCCCGACGGCCGCATGGGCTCTGACCCCGGCCTGGCGACGCCGGAAAAGGGCGGCGAGCTGGTGGCGCTGGCCGCCGAGGGCCTGATCGCCGACGTGGCGGACTTTTCGGCCGAGGTGTTCCCCGCGCGCGCCTAGATGCTCCCCCTCTGGGGGAGCTCCCGGCTGTTTGGCCGGGTGAGGGGGACTTTGATTTCTGCGGCGGAGCCCCCTCCGTCGCGCTTCGCGCGCCACCTCCCCCGGCGGGGGAGGATCTGGACGGTGATGTTTCCTAGCGCGGTATGTCGCGGATCTTGGTCAGGGCGACCTGGCGGTAGACGGCGGTGATGTCGAAGTACTGGCGGAAGACGGCGTGGAAATGATCCACCGCCTGCTTCACGCCGGGGCCGCCGATCTCGCTCTCGTGGTGCCAGTAGTCGTCCAGCACCATCATGCCGCCGACGTTCAGCAGCGCCGCGCAATAGGCCAGGTCGACCCCGACCGCCCAGGCGGTGTGCGAGCCGTCGATATAGATCAGGTCGTAGGTCTCGCCGGTCTCCAGCATCTTGGGCAGTTCGTAGGTGGAGAACGCCTTGCGGGTGGTGAGATTGTCGAAGTTCAGCTTGGCGACGTTGCGCTGGAAGCGCGGCTCGACGGCCAGATATTTCTCTTCGGGGTTCAGGTTCTCGTCGAACCAGGGGTCGATGACGGTGACGTCCAGGCGGGCCGGCAGCAGCCAGTCCAGGAAGGCCAGGTTCTTGCCTTCATAGGCGCCGATCTCGAGATAGCGGATCTGGCCCCGGTCCTTGGCGAACTCGCGCAGCAGCGGCGCCACGAAGCGGAAATTGTTGTCGGCCCAGGCCTCGGTGAACTCAAAGCCCATGGCGTCGCAGTGCTGACTGAAGGCGGCGGCGGACTCTTCGTCCCGCGGCGAGGCCAGCATGGTCTTGGCGAATTGCGGCGCGAACCGTCCATTGAAGGTCGCGATCGCGCGAAGGGCGTCAGCCACGGGATTCTCCTCAAGCTCTTCCCGAAACCTAGGCCGGAAGGCGTTAAGGAACCGTCGTTCTCCCGCTTAGGTCGTAACCACCTGGCCGTCGACGACCGCGATCGGCCATGGCGTCAGACGCTCATCGGCGCAGGGGCCGGCGATGCAGACCCCGTCCAGCGGGCGGAACAGGGCCGCGTGGCCGCCGCAGAGGATCAGGTCGCCCTCGCGGGTCAGATAGCGGTCGTCCCAGGCGGCCAGCGGCCAGCCGGCGTGCGGGCAGGAGTCCACGTAACCGCGGATCTCCGCCCCGACGCGGACCACGAAGCCCGCGAACATCTTGCTGTCCTGGCGGAAGCGGAAGCCCTTCGAACCCGGGTCGGCCAGGTCGGCGAGCGCGCAGAGCGCGACGCCGGCCGGGGGCCTGGCGGGGTTGTCAGAGCCGTCCCGCGTCAACCCAACGTTCCGATCGAGGCGCGGAAGCCGGTGATCTCCACGGTCTGGAACAGGCCGGCCTGGGCGTAGGGGTCGTTGGCCGCGAAGGCCTCGGCCGCCGCGCGGCTTTCCAGCTCCACGAACAGGATCGAGCCGACGGGCGCGTCGTCGACGCCAAGCATCGGGCCGGCCAGGCGCAGCTCGTCCTTGAAGCCGCCCAGATAGGCCAGGTGGGCTTCGCGGGTAGCGACGCGGACGTCCAGCGAGTTGGGCTTGTCGACGCAGTGGAAAGCGAACAGGGGCAAGGCGTGGGTCCTCTTAGCGTTCGGTTCTGATGGGGCGGGACAGCAGGCCGGCGATGGCCTCGTCCACCTGAGCCTCGCCCGCCAGGATGGCGGCGACGGCTTCGCAGATCGGAGCCTCGACACCTAATTTCTTGGCGAGCGCCAGGACGGCCGGGGCGCTGGCGACGCCCTCGGCCACCGAGACCTTGCCGGCCAAGGCCTGTTCCAGGGTCTGGCCGCCGCCCAGCGCCAGGCCGACGCTCATATTGCGCGATTGCGGGCTGGAGCAGGTGAGCACCAGGTCGCCCAGGCCGCAGAGGCCGGCGACGGTCTCGGCCTCCCCGCCCAGGGCCACGGCCATCCGGGTCATCTCGGCGAAGCCGCGGGTGATCAGCGCCGCGTGGGCGCTGCGCCCCAGGCCGCGGCCCTCGACGACGCCGCAGGCGATGGCCAGCACGTTCTTCACCGAGCCGCCGATCTCGGCGCCGATCATGTCGGTGGCCATGTAGGGGCGGAAGGTCGGCAGGCTGAGCGCCGCGGCGAGCTGGAAGCCCAGCTCCTCGTCCGGGCAGGCCAGGGTGACGGCGGTCGGCAGGCCCCTGGCCACGTCGATGGCGAAGCTCGGTCCCGACAGCACGGCGGGGCTGGCCTGGGGCAGGCCTTCGTTCAGCACCTCGGTCATCAGCTTCAGGGAGCCCTGCTCGACGCCCTTGGAGCAGAGCACCATCGGCACCCCCGCGCGGGCGTAGGGGCGGAAGGCGTCGAGGCTCGAGCGCAGGTGTTGAGCGGGGCTGACGTTCAGGACCAGGTCGGCCCCGGCGAGGTCGGCGAGGTCGCCGCTCGCCCTGACCGGGGCGTCGAACACCACGCCGGGCAGGAAGGTCTTGTTCTCGCGGGTTTCGTTGATGGCGCTGACCACCTCGGGCTCGCGCGCCCAGAGCGTGGTGGTCAGGCCCGCTCGGGCGCAGACCAGGGCCAGGGCGGTGCCCCAGGCGCCGCCGCCGATAACGCCAGCCGTCTTCATGCCTTGGCTCCTTTGCGGCCGGGGACGTGGGTCGGATTGGCCAGGGCGGCGGCCTCGTCCAGCGGCCAGCGCGGCCGGGCCGGGGCGTCCAACCGGTCGGAGATGCCCAGCGCCAGTCGTTCGGCCCCGGCCAGGGCGATCATCGCGGCGTTGTCGGTGCAATAGGCCAGCGGCGGGGCGTCGAATGAGAACCCCCGCGCGGTGGCGGTGTCTTGCAGCTTGGCGCGCACCGCCCCGTTGGCCGCGACCCCGCCGGCGACCACGAAGCGCAAGGGCGCGCCTTGATGCTCAAGGGCGTAGGCGGCCATCGCCTTGTCGGTGCGGTCGGACAGTTGGCGGGCGATGGCGACCTGGACGGCGGCGGCCAGGTTTTTGCGTTCGGCGTCGGTGTTGACGGTGGCGGCCATCCGGGCGGCGGCGGTCTTCAGGCCCGAGAACGAGAAGTCGAACCCCTCGCGGCCCAGCAGGGCGCGAGGCAGGACATAGCCGCTGGGGTCGCCCCCCTGCGCCAGCTTTTCCAGGGCCGGACCGCCGGGATAGGGCAGGCCCATGCTCTTTGCGATCTTGTCGAAGGCCTCGCCGGCGGCGTCGTCGATGGTCGAGCCGAGCCGCCGGCAGGCCCCGACGCCCTCGACGGCCAGGATCTGGCAATGGCCGCCGGACACCAGCAGCAGCAGGAACGGATAGGGGATGTCGGCGGCGAGCCGCGCGGAGACCGCATGGCCCTCCAGATGGTTCACCGCCACCAGCGGCAGGCCGCGCGCCAGGGCGACCGCCTTGCCGAACGACAGTCCCACCATCACCCCGCCGACCAGGCCAGGACCGGCCGTGGCCGCCACGCCGGTCAGGTCGCCATAGCCGACGCCGGCGCTGCTCAGCGCCTCGGCGACAATGGCGTCGATGGTCTCGACATGGGCGCGGGCGGCGATCTCGGGCACGACGCCGCCATAGGGCGCGTGGGCCGCGATCTGGGTGCCGACGATGGAGGACAGCACCTCGACCTTGCCGGACGCATCCAGGCGCACGACCGCCGCGGCGGTCTCGTCGCAGCTGGTTTCCAGGCCCAGAACGGTCAGAGGCTCAGTCACTCGGTCTCCCAGTGGTTGCGACTTGCGGTCCCGTCCTATAGGCCGGGACCTCCTTTGAAACGCCGAGGTAGACCGCGCGTCGTGCCCACGCAACCGCCCGTCCGGATCGGAGCCCGCGGCTCCAAGCTTTCGCTGGCTCAGGCCGGCATCATGCAACGCCGTATCGCAGCGGCGCTCGGAGCTGATCCGAGCGACCCTGCGCAGGTGGAGGCGGTCGCGCCTCTGATCGTCATCACCACCAGCGGCGACCGCATTCAGGACCGCCGCCTGATGGAGATCGGCGGCAAGGGCCTGTTCACCAAGGAGATCGAGGAGGCGCTGCTGAGCGGCTCCATCGACTGCGCGGTGCACTCAATGAAGGACATGCCGGCCCTGCTGCCCGACGGGCTCTGCATCGCCGCCATCCCCGAGCGCGAAGATCCGCGCGACGCCTTCCTCAGCCACAAGGTCGAACGCCTGGAGGATTTGCCGCAGGGCGCGATCCTGGGCACCGCCTCGCTGCGCCGTCAGGCCCAGGCGCTGCATCGCCGCCCCGACCTCGACGTCCGCATGCTGCGCGGCAATGTCGACACCCGGCTCGCCAAGCTGGCGGCCGGCGACGCCGACGCCATCCTGCTGGCGATGTCGGGGCTTAACCGCCTCGGTCTTGGCCATCTGGTCCAGAGCGTGATCGACCCGGTGGAATGCCCGCCGGCCCCGGGCCAGGGCGCCCTGGCCATTGAGACCCGCATCTCCGACATCGGCGCGCCGTGGCTGGAGGCGATCCGCCACGCCCCGACCGCCGTGGCCGTCGCCGCCGAGCGCGGCGCCCTGACGGCGCTGGAAGGCTCCTGCAAGACCGCGGTCGGCGCCCATGCGCGGCTGGCTGATGGCGGACTGCACCTGATCGTCGAGGCCCTGTCCTCCGACGGCGTCCACCGCTTCCGTCACGAGGGTTCGGCCGAGCTCGGCGCGTCGCGCGATCCGCTGGAGGCGGCCCGGGCGCTGGGCCTTTCCCTGGGCGCGGCGGTCAAGGAAGAGGGCGGCGACCTGATCCTGTTGCCCGAATGACCCCGGCGGCGGATTGATTCCGCCGCCGTCCACCTCCAGGGTTGTGGGCCGCGTAGGTTCCCCGCCTGTCATGAACGTCACCCGCCCGTTGAAAATCTGGATCACCCGAGCCCAGCCGGGCGCGGACGCCACCGCGGCGCGGGTCCGTGCGCTCGGTCACGACGTCATGGTGGCGCCGCTGCTGGCGGTGCGGATGCTGGAGGACGTGCAGGTCGACCTCGCCGGTGTCGGCGCCCTGGCCTTCACCAGCGCCAACGGCCTGCGAGCTTTCACCGAGGTCTGTCCTGATCGCGCCTTGAGGGTGTTCGCGGTCGGCGCCGCCACCGCGCAGGCCGCGCGCCAGGCGGGCTTCAAGCGCGTGCTCTCGGCCGACGGCGACGTCGCCGCCCTGGCCGAAGGGATCGCGGCGCGGCGCAGCGAGATCGGCGGGGTGGTCCTGCATCCTGGCGCCGCCGAGTTGGCGGGCGACCTGGCCGGCGCCTTGGCGCGGGCCCGTGTCGAGGTGCGACCGCTGACCCTCTACGACACCTTGCCGGTCCGGCTCGAGGCCCACGAAATCGCCCAGCTTCCGCAGGTGGATGTGGCGTTGGTCTATTCGGCCAAGGCGGCGAGCGCCCTGGCCCAGGTGCTGAGAGGCCACCCCCAACCGCAGCTGCGCGTTCTCGGCCTTTCCAAGGCGGTGATGAAGCCGCTCGCCCGCGCCCAGGTTTCGGGCAAGATCTTCGCGCCCTTTCCACTCGAAGCGGCGCTGCTGAATCTGATAGACCGTTAGGCCATGAGCGATCCCGACGAGCTTTCCGCCCCCCGCGATCCCGGCTCCTACGGCCGCCCCCGCTCCATGGGCTGGGGCGTCTGGGCGCTGATCGTGTTCGGCTTGGCCTGCGTCGCCGGCGGCTATCTGGCGGCGCGGTTTGGGCCGGAACTCTATCCTGACAAGCCGCGTCCCGGCGCCGTGGAGGCGCCCGCGCCCGCCGTCGCGCCCTTGGTCGGCGCCGTCCAGGCGCCGCCGCCGGTCGCGGGCAGCTTCGCCGCGCCAGCCGCCGAACCGGCGACGGGCGAGATTTCCCGTCGGCTGGATACGCTGGAGGCCGACCGGTCCCGCGTCGCCGCCGCCGCCGCGTCGGCGCTCGCCGCCGCCGCCCTGGTCGAGGCCTCGCAGACCTCGCGGCCGTTCGGCGAGGAGCTGAAGGCCCTGGCGGCCAGCGCGCCGTCGCTGGACCTGCGCTCGCTCAGCGCCGACGCCGAGCGCGGCGCCCCCAGCCGCGCGGCCCTGGCGGCCAGCTTCCCTGACTACGCCGCCCGCGCCGCGTCGGCCGCCCGCGCGCCGGGCGACGACGCCGGCGTGCTGGCTCGGATCGGCTATGCGTTCTCGCGGGTCGTCACCCTGCGGCGGGTCGGCGACGTGCCGGGCAAGAGCCTCGACGCCGTGCTGGCCCGGGCCGAACGTCAGGTGGAGGACGGCGACCTGACCTCGGCGCTGGCCACCCTCGACACCCTGCCGGCGGCCGGCAAGGACGCCCTAGGCCCCTGGCGCGACCGCGCCGAACGCCGGGCCAAGATCGACCGCAACATCGCCGAGGTCCGCGCCCAGGCGCTCAAGGACCTGGCCGGCCTGGCCCGGAGCGGCGAATGATCCGCGCCGCGATCATCGTCTTCCTGGTGGCGGCGCTGGCGACCGCCATCCTGGCCATCACCGGAGAGCCAGGCCACGCCAGCGTGATCTGGCTGGGCTGGCGCGCCGACATGACCGCCGCGGCCTTCGTGCTGATCACCCTGTTCGTGGCGCTCTGCGCCATGATGGCCTGGCGACTGCTGCTCTGGGCCGCCGAGGCGCCGCGCCGCGCGGCCCGCGCCCGCGCCGACACCCGGCGCCGGCAGGCCAACGACGTCCTGACCCGCGGCTTCGTGGCCGCGGCGGCGGGCGACGGCTCCGAAGCTCGCCGCCTAGCCCTGAAAGCCGCCGACCTCGCCGACGAGGCGCCGGGCCTAGTCCGGGTGCTGGCCGCCCAGGCGGCCGAGGCCGCTGGCGACGCGGTCGCCGCCCAGGCCGCCTACACCGCCATGCTGGGCCTGCCGGACATGCGTCTGGCCGGGCACAAGGGCTTGATGCAGCTGGCGCTCAACCAGGGCGACCGCGCCGGGGCGATCGGTCACGCCGAGCAAGCCTATGGGCTGACGCCGACCGGCCGCTGGGCTTGGCGCGCGCTGCTGGAAGCCAGGCTGGAGGCCGGCGACTGGACGGGCGCGCGGGACCTGGCCAAGGGCGCCCTGGACCGCAAGATCGTTTCGCCCATCGTCGCCGAGCGGGCGCGTGCGGCGTTGCTGGCCGCCTCGGCCGCCCAGCTCGAAGCCGCCGCCGATCCCAAGAGCCAGGCCCAGGCCCTGGATTTCGCGGTCGAGGCCGCCAAGCTGCAGCCGGGCTTCGCGCCCGGCGTGGTGATGGCCGCCCGGCTGCTGGGCGCCGGCGGCAAGGCCGCGCGCGCCGCCCAGGTCCTGGAAGGCGCCTGGAAGGCCTCGCCGCACCCGGCCCTGTGGCTGGCCTATCGCGATCTGCGGACCAACGAGACCCCGCGCCAGCGGGCCGATCGCCTGCGCCAGCTGGCCGAGCTGAACCCGGCCGCGCGGGAGAGCCGCATCCTGTTGGTCGAGCAGGCGCTGATCGGCGGCGACACGGCGCGCGCGCAGGACGCGGCGCGGGCGCTGGAGGCCGAACCGGTCACCGCCCGCATCGCCGGGCTGATGGCCCGCGTCGCCTTCGCGGCCGGCCAGCCGGACGAGGCGCGGGTCTGGATGGCGCGCGGCGTCAGCGCCGAACAGGAGGCCGACTGGTCAGATCTCGACCCGGAAGGCCGCGCCTTCGCCTATGAAGCCGCCGATTGGGGGCGTCTGGTGGCGAGTTTCGCCGAGACCGGCGAGCTTATTCACCCACGTCACGAACGCCGCGAGCCGGCCATGGGCGAGTTGCCGCTGCAGCCTATTTCCTATGTGGATTCAGCAGCTTTCCTGGCGGCGCACGAGTCTGCGCCGGCGCCCTATCCGATCGACGAGGGGGTCTATGAGGACGACGAGCCCCCGGTTCCGCCCGCCCCGCAGGCCGGTCAACGACGGCCGCAAGCAAGGCGGCGCTTGGCGAGCGCCCCGAGAGTCGCTAAGTAGGCGCTCCTTCGCGGGGCAAATCGCTTCACGAACACATACCAGGCCGCTTTAGCTCAGCTGGTAGAGCACCTCATTCGTAATGAGGGGGTCACAGGTTCGAGTCCTGTAAGCGGCACCATTTTCCCACATGTGGATCGGCGGCGCGGCGATTGAGCCGCTCCGGTCGCGTGGGCGTCGTCTGAAACTGGAAGCGTGGGCGCCGAGCCGGCTGACGGCTCTCGGCGCGAGGAATAGGCGCGGCGGGTGCCCGCCGCGCCTGATCGTTCCTAGGTCGGCGAGGCGCCGGCCGGGGCGGCGGCCGGAGCCGCCGGCTTGGCGGCCGGTTTGGCCGCGGGCTTCGCGGGCTTGTAGTTGTCGTTGTAGGTGATCTTCTCTTCCGCGCCCTTGCGGATGGTCTCGACCTGCTTGACCACGGCTTCCTGGGTCCGGAGGGACTTCAGGCCGGCGATGGCGTAGTTGACGGCGCGATCACCGGTGAACGGCATCACGCGGCTGTCGCGGATCTGGTTCACGAACACCGCATTGCCGCGCGGGAAGATGAAGACTTCGCCCGGCGGCAGCTTGGCCAGGGTCTTGGTCAGGTCTTCAGGCGCGTTGAGCGTATCGAGGACCGTCGTCGTGCGCTGATAGTCGAGGCTTTCGCGGGCCAGGACCGCCTCGATCTGCTCGAGGGTGGTCATCGGCTCGAACTCTTTCATCAGCTCGGGCTTGAACTTGCCGACCACGATCTGGTCGACGACCATGACCTTGCGCTGGGCGAACATGTCCGGGTGGTCGGCGACGAACTTCTCGGCTTCGGCGCGGGTGGGCGCCACCACGGTGGAGGCGATCTTGCGCTGCATGGCGCCGACCAGCATGGCTTCCTTCGCCTGCAGTTCCTGCTGAGCGAAGATCGGCGTCTTGTCGAGCTTCTGTTCCTTGGCGGTCTGGGCCACCAGCTTGCGCGTGATGATCGACTGCAGGGCGGCCTGTTCGATAGCCTTGCGCTCTTGCGGGTTGGCCGGCGCAGCGCCGCCAAGCTCGCGGTTAAGCTCGGTGATGGTGATTTCCTCGCCGTTCACCGTGGCGACCACCTGCCCCTTGGGGGCCTTGCCGCCGCCGCCGATCATGCCGCAGCCGCTCATCGCGACGCAGGCCAGAAGAGCAGCGCCGTGAGTCCATTTCAGTTTCATCGGATTCTCCCCCGAATGTCCTTACGACGGACGCCTTCCAGGCCGGTTGCCCCACCAACTATGGCGAGCACGTCAGCAACCCGGACGAGCCGTTAGTTCCTTTAACCTCAAAACTTCTTAAGCTGTCACGAACATCGATCCGCGACGAGGCGCCTCTTTGGCGTGATCAAGTCGATAAATGCCGCATGATTTCGTTTCCCTTTGGTGTTGCAAGTCAATCCCGGACAAGGGAGAACCCGTTTCGCCCCGGCCGCGCCGTGACGAGCCCACCTGTCGGAGTCACAAGTCCTAGATCATGAGCGACGAACCTAAGCGACGCCCTATCCTGTCGCTGAAGAACCCCCCGAAGGTCGTTCTGCCGGAAGGCCCGAAGAAAAGGCCCGCGCGCGCGCCTGCGCCTGTCGCGCCGCCGCCGGTCCAACATGACTGGAAGTGCAAGCCCTGCGGAGCCGGCTTCAATGTCGACGCCGGCTTGGCCGAGGATGTCGTGATCCGCTGCCCGTCCTGCAACGCCAAGCTGGGCCTGGTCGGCGATTTCCGCGCCGATCCGCCGCCGGCCAAGCTGCGGGCCCGCCCGACCAAGCGCGCCTAGGTCCTTAAGACCCCACCGCCTCGCGCATCACCGATCCGATCTCGTCATGCAGGACGAGATCGGCGTAGCCGTCCCGATCGGTCGGCTCGCGGTTGACGATAGCCAGCATGGCGCCGCCCCGCTTGGCCATGATCGGAAAGCCCGCCGCCGGATAGACCACCAGGGACGAGCCCAGCACCAGGAACAGGTCGCAGTCGAGGGTCGCCGCCTGGGCCTTCTCCATCGGCTCCTCCGGCATCGCCTGGCCAAAGGAGATGGTCGCTGACTTCACCAGGCCGCCACACGCCCGGCAGGTCGGGATCTCGCCCCGCTCCAGGAAGCTCTCGCGGAAGTCGCTGAACTCGTGACGCAGGCCGCAGGCCAGGCAGCGTGCGTAATGGGCGTTGCCGTGCAGCTCGATGATCTTGTCGTCGGGAATGCCGGACTCCTGATGCAGGTTGTCCACGTTCTGGGTGATCACGGCGCTGGCCCTACCCTCGGCGATCAGTCGCGCCACGGCGGTATGACCATCGTTGGGCCGGGCGCCCGTCCAGCCGGCGGCTCCAGAATAGACCCGGTTCCAGGCTTCGCGGCGGCGGGCCTCGTCGCCCACGAATTCCTGGAAGTAGATCGGCTTCATCCGGCTCCAGACGCCGCCGGGGCTGCGGAAGTCGGGGACGCCGGACTCCGTGGAAATCCCGGCGCCAGTGAAGATCACGATCCTGCGCGCCCCGGCGATCATCTGGGCGAGCTGCCGGCGGCCAGGTGCGGCCTGGAACAGGGTTTCGCTCATGGCCGTCTCCATCGCATCGCCGTTTCCCATGGGTAGCGCCTGCAGGTCGCCGCCGCCAGCCGCCGGTCTTTGGCGGCGCCCGGCCGTTCGCTCCGAGGCTCGCCGCGCCGGCCGGTATGGCCGGCCGCCTCAAGAAATCCGATGGAGTAGTCCTGGGGTATACCAGTAGTGAATCGTCACGATTTCGCCGGATGCTTGTCCGTGCGGCGTCCTGCGACAATTTGCCGGGATACGATTAAAGGCAATTAACGATCCGGAAGACGTTGGCGGCGGATCAAGTTCTCAGTTTACTTGGGGGCGTAGTGATGAACATCAAAAACATGCGTATTTCCGGCAAGTTGATCTCGGCGTTCGCCCTGATCCTTGCAGTCTTTACGCTATCGGCCGTCGCGGTATTTTTCAGTCTAAACACCACCTTGGAGTCCGCTGAGCGCAACAACGTCAGCAATCTCAACATCCAGGACGTGTCCGGGGTGCTCTATTACGCCGTCGAACAACAGAACGCCGCGCGCGGTTACGCCGCGACACGCAACGCCGATTTCCTGAAGAACTATGACGCGGACGCCGTAGCTCTTGAGAAGAATCTGTCCGCCTTCCAGGAGCGGACCACGAACGCCGAACAGCGCGAGCGCGCTGGGCGGCTGAAGACGGCGCTCGCCGATTGGCGTGTCAAGAACGACCAAGTCATCACCTTGGCGCGCGACCCGGCCACGCTCGAACAGGCGCGCGCGATGATCGACAAGGTTCGATTGACCGCCGTGCGAGGGGTTCAGGGCGAAATCCTGACCGCCCAGAAGAAGCTGGTCTCCGAGCGTTGGGCCGCGCAGCAACAGGCGATCAGCCAGGCCAAGATGACCCTGGTCGTCGGCAGCGTCGTCGCCATGCTCGCTGCCGCCGCCATGGCGTGGCTGCTCTCGAAGGCGATCGCCGCCCCGGTGGGCGCGATGACCCGGACGATGGGTCGGCTCGCCTCGGGCGACAACACCGTCGAGGTGCCGGCGGTCGGCCGCACCGACGAAATCGGCGAGATGGCCCAGGCGGTCCTGGCCTTCAAGGACGCCGCGATCGAGAAGCTGCGTCTTGAAAAGCAGGGCGAGGAGCAGCGCGCCCAGGCCGAGATCGAGCGCCAGCAGCGCGAGGCTGAGAAGGCCCGTGAGGCCGAGCAGGACGCCGTCGCCATCGGCTCGTTGGCCGAGGGGCTGGGCAAGCTGGCGCGCGGCGATATGACGTTCCGCATCACCGCGGCCTTCGCGCCGAAGGCCGAGCAGCTGAAGACCGACTTCAACGCCGCCGTGACGACCCTGCAGACCACCATGTCGGTGATCACCAGCAACACCACCAACATGCGTTCAGGCGCCGGCGAGATCAGTCAGGCCGCCGACGATCTGTCGCGCCGCACCGAGCAGCAGGCCGCCAGCCTGGAAGAGACCGCCGCGGCGCTCGACCAGATCACCGCCACGGTCCGCAAGACCGCCGAGGGCGCCAACCACGCTCGCACCGTCGTCGAGACCGCCCGGTCGGACGCCGAACATAGCGCCGTGATCGTCAGCCAGGCCACCGCGGCCATGGGCGAGATCGAGGGTTCGTCCAAGCAGATCGGCCAGATCATCGGGGTGATCGACGAGATCGCCTTCCAGACCAATCTGCTCGCCTTGAACGCCGGCGTCGAAGCGGCTCGCGCCGGTGAAGCCGGCCGCGGCTTCGCGGTCGTCGCCTCCGAAGTCCGGGCCTTGGCCCAGCGTTCGGCCGAAGCCGCCAAGGAGATCAAGTCGCTGATCACCGCCTCGTCGGCCCAGGTCGCCTCCGGCGTGAACCTGGTCGGCGAGACCGGCAAGGCCCTGCAGCGGATCGCGGCCCAGGTTTCGGAGATCAACGGCGCGGTTTCGGAGATCGCCGCCAGCGCCCAGGAACAGGCCGTCGGCCTGCATCAGGTCAACACCGCCGTTAATCAGATGGATCAGGTTACGCAGCAGAATGCGGCCATGGTCGAAGAGTCCACCGCCGCCAGTCACGCGCTCGCCAGCGAAGCGGTCGAGCTCGCCCGTCTCATGGGCCAGTTCACGATTGGCCAGGACAACGACCAGCCGACCGTTCGTAAGACCGCCGCGCCCCGCGCGTCGAGACCTTTGCCCACAAGGGGTTACAGCTCCGGGGCCGCCACGGCGGCCAGGTTGGAGCCGGTCGGAGAAACCGACAGCTGGGAGGAGTTCTGATGGAAGTTTCCACTACCCGTATCCCGTCGCCGGGGGCCGAACTGATTTCGGTTCGCATCGGTGAACAGGCCTACGCGATCGACATCATGGCGGTGCGTGAGATTAGGGGATGGACGGCGGCGACGCCGTTGCCCCACGCCCCGACCCACGTCCTGGGCATGATGAACCTGCGCGGCGCGATCTTGCCGGTCATCGACCTGGGCGCGCGGCTGGGCCTTGGCCCGGCCTCGCCGACCACCTCGTCGGTCGTGGTCGTCGCCCAGATCGGCGACGCCCAGATGGGCCTGGTCGTCGACGCGGTGTCGGACATCCTGACCGTCACCGAGGGTTTGATCCAACCTCCGCCCGAGGTGGGGAGCCCGGAATCGGCGGCCTATGTGGCCGGGGTCATGACCACCGACACCGGGATCGTGTCCCTGCTGTCGCTGGATCACATCCTGCCGGCCGATATCCAGGCGGTCGCCGCCTGAGGCCTGCCAGGCCGTCCTGTCTGCCCGAAGTGAGTTGTTGAGGAACGTGAGTATGTTGTCCCGCCTGTCGATCGCCTGGAAGCTGATGATTGCGGCGGGGTGTGCGATCGGGGCGTTGCTGTTGTTGGCCGCGGCGCTGGTCGCGGCCAACGCCAGCGGGATGGTGCGGGACCTCTCCAACGATAACGCGCAGGCCCTGGCCGGCAAGGCGGCCGCCCAGGTGGCCACTGACCTTGGCCAGATCCAGGGGATGGGCGCGGCCATGGCCCTGACGCTGGGCGCAGCCCATGAAAACGGGGTTCGCGACCGTAAGGTGCTGGCGAGCCTGCTCAAGCCCTCGGCCTCGGCCTCGCCGATGATCCTGGGCGCCTGGTTCATGGAAATTCCGGACGCGCTCGACGGCCAGGACGCCGCCCATCTGGGCGACGCCGCGGCCGGTTCGAACAAGCTTGGCCAGTTCACGCCCTATTGGGTGAACGACGGCGGCCAGCTGCGCCTGGAGCCGTTGGACACCGGCGCCGACTACGAGCAGCCCTTCTATCAAACCAGCTTCAAGAGCGGCAAAGCCGCCATTGTCGAACCCTATCCCTACGAGGTCGGCGGCAAGACCATTTCGATGACCTCGGTGACCTTCCCGGTCATGTCGGGCGGCCAGATGATCGGCGTGGCGGGGTTGGACCTGGCCCTCGACGACGTCGCGACGCGCCTGGGGGCCATGAAGCCGTTCGGCGACGGCCGGGTGATGCTGGTCTCGCCTGACGCCAACTGGGTCTCCCATCCCGACGCTGCGCTGCGGATGAAGCCCTATGCCGACGCCGGCGCGGTTGAGCTGAAAGGCGCGCTCGCCAGCGGCCAGCCGGTCCTGCTGACCAAGCTGGACCAGCCGACCGGATCGGTTGAACGGCTGGTCACGCCCGCGCCGCTGCCGGGTCTCAACTCGACCTGGGCCGTGGTGATGGACGTACCCACCAAGCACATCACCGGTCCGGCCCGACAGTTGGCGATCTGGCTGGCGGTCGGCGGCCTGGTGATCCTGGCCCTGGTGCTGGGCGCGCTGTTCATCGCCGTGGGCAAGCTGGTCAGGAAGCCCCTGGCCCAGATCACCTCGGCGGTCGGCGAACTGTCGGCCGGACGTTACGACAAGGCGGTCGGCGGCGCCGACAAGGGCGATGAAGTGGGCGAGATCGCCCGCGCCCTCGAGGGCTTCCGTCACGGCCTGGCCGAGAACCGCGCCCTGCGCGCCGGCCAGGAAGCGGCGGGCATCGCCGCGGAAACCGAACGCCGCCGCGCCGAAGCCGAGCGCGCGGCCATCGCCGAGCAGCAGGCCCTGGTCGTGACCGCCCTGGCCCAGGGCCTGGAGCGCCTGGCCCAAGGCGACCTGACGGCGCGCGTCGAAGGTCAGTTCGCGCCGGAATACGAGGCGCTGAAGCACGACTTCAACATGGCCATGAGCCAACTGCAGAACACGATGGGCGTGGTGGTCGGGGCGACCTCGAGCATGCGTTCCGGCGCCGATGAAATCAGCAAGGCCGCCGACGACCTGTCGCGCCGCACCGAGCAGCAGGCCGCCAGCCTGGAAGAGACCGCCGCGGCGCTCGACCAGATCACCGCCACGGTCCGCAAGACCGCCGAGGGCGCCAACCACGCTCGCACCGTCGTCGAGACCGCCCGGTCGGACGCCGAACATAGCGCCGTGATCGTCAGCCAGGCCACCGCGGCCATGGGCGAGATCGAGGGTTCGTCCAAGCAGATCGGCCAGATCATCGGGGTGATCGACGAGATCGCCTTCCAGACCAACCTGCTGGCGCTGAACGCGGGCGTCGAAGCCGCGCGGGCCGGTGAAGCTGGTCGCGGCTTCGCGGTCGTCGCCTCCGAGGTCCGGGCCCTGGCTCAGCGTTCGGCGGGCGCGGCCAAGGAGATCAAGATCCTGATCAACGCCTCGTCCGGCCAGGTCGGCCAGGGCGTGGGCCTGGTCGCCGAGACCGGCAAGGCCCTGCAGCTGATCGTCACCCAGGTGGCCGAGATCAACGGCATCGTCACCGAGATCGCCGCCAGCGCCCAGGAACAGGCCACCGGTCTGCACCAGGTGAACACGGCGGTGAACCAGATGGATCAGGTGACCCAGCAGAACGCGGCCATGGTCGAGGAATCGACCGCCGCCAGCCACTCGCTGGCCAATGAGGCGGTCGAGCTGGCCAGGCTCATCGGCCAGTTCAAGACCGGCGCGGCCGATCGGTTCGAGGCGCCCGCCGCCCGGCAGCGGCCGGCGCAGCGTCTCGCGGCCGGCGGCGGCGGTTCGCGCCCGATCGCCGCGCGCAACGACAGCGGCTGGGAAGAGTTCTAGGGGCTAGACGCCCTCAATCCACCGGATCGTCATGGCCGGCCTCTTGCGCCGGCCACCCATAGACTCCGCGCTTAGAGACCTGCCTGAGAGTTTCGTGCGCATGGATCACCGGGACAGGCCCGGTGATGACGAACTGGATGGGCCGCCCTAGGGGCTCGGAGGCGGTCGGCCGAAGGCGGCTTCCAGCGCCTGGTCGTCCAGGCCCTCGATTTCGATCATCTTCAGCCGTGCGGTCTCGCCCGAGATGATCCGCACCGCTGACTTGGGCGTCTTGAGTGTCTTGGCCAGGAACGCCGTCAAGGCGGCGTTGGCCTGGCCCTCGGCGGCGACCGCCGACACCCTGACCTTCAGATAGGGCCGTCCGGCCGGGTCGAGCGCCCAGCCGTCGACGGCGTCGCGGCCGCCCTTGGGCGTCACCCTGACCGGCAGCCGCATGGGGTCTAGGCGAACAGGCCCATCAGGGTCTGGGCCGCGGCGGGCAGCAGGTAGCGCTGGACGCCGGAGATCACCAGGATCGCCAGCACCGGACTGATGTCGACGCCGCCGAGGTTGGGCATGATCTTCTGGAACGGCGCCAGCACCGGCCGCGTCACCGCGTCCAGGAACCGGGCGACGTTGTAGACGAACTGGTTGCGCAGATTGATCACGTCGAAGGCGACCAGCCACGACAGGATGGCGCTCGCGATCAACGCGAAGACCAGCAATCCGAGGAGTGCGTTCAGGATGTAGAACACGAAGCCGAGCAGCGAGATCATCTGGAATTCCGTAGAGGAGGAAGGCTCCTGTATCGGCTGGCGGGCCACGGCTGGCAAGTCGTGACGCCACGATGCAATTCAACGGCTTGACAGGGTGGGCCTCGAACCCCTAATTCCGCGCCTCCTGGGGCCGTAGCTCAGTTGGTAGAGCGCCTCGTTCGCAATGAGGAGGTCAGCGGTTCGACTCCGCTCGGCTCCACCAATCTCCTTTCGGAGATTGGTTGCTCCAGGATCTTCAAGACATTTGGATTTTCACGACCGGTCGCTCGGTGAAGCGCCGGCCCGCGCCCGATGACCGAAGTCAAAGGCCGCGGGCGGTCGCCCACTATGCTAGTGGGCGTCGTCCCAGTTAGTCGCGGCGCGGGCCTCGACCACCAGCGGCACTGAGAAGACCAGCGTCGGTTCGGCGGCGCGCTCCATCACCCGTTTGGCCAGGGCGATCACGGCCTCGGCCTCGGCTTCGGGGGCCTCGAAGACCAGTTCATCGTGCACCTGCAGCAACATGCGCGCCTTCAGCCCCGCCTGGTCCAGCGCGCCCGGCATGCGGATCATGGCCCGGCGCATGACGTCGGCCGCCGCCCCCTGGATCGGGGCGTTGATCGCGGCGCGGTCGCCGAAGGCGCGCTCGGCCGCCGACTTGGACTTCACCGCCGGGATGTTGACCTTGCGGCCGAAGACGGTGGTGACGAAGCCCTGGGTGCGCGCCATCTGCTTGGTGCGGTCCATATAGGCGCGGATGCCGGGGAAGCGTTCGAAGTAGGTCTTGATATAGGCCCCGGCCTCGTCCTGCGGGATCGACAGCTGGTTGGCCAGACCGAAGGCCGAGATGCCGTAGACGATGCCGAAGTTGATCGCCTTGGCGCGGCGACGGGTCTCGGCGGGCATGCCCTCGATCGGCACGCCGAACATTTCCGAGGCGGTGGCCGCGTGAATGTCGTGACCCTCCAGGAAGGCCTTCTTGAGCTGCGGGATGTCGCCGACATGGGCCAGGATTCGCAGTTCGATCTGACTGTAGTCGGCGCTGATCAGCACGTGGCCCGGCTCGGCGATGAAGGCCTTGCGGATCTTGCGGCCTTCCTCGGTGCGGATCGGGATGTTCTGCAGGTTCGGATCGTTCGACGACAGGCGCCCGGTGGTGGTCGAGGCCAGCGCATAGGAGGTGTGGATGCGGTTGGTCCGGGGCGCGATCGCGGCGACCAGGTTGTCGGTATAGGTGCCCTTCAGCTTGGAGAGCTGGCGCCAGTCGAGCAGTACGCGCGGCAGCTCGTGGCCCTGGACGGCGAGGTCCTCCAGCATCGAGGCGTCCGTGGACGCCGCGCCGGTGGCGGTCATCCGGCCCGAGGCTAGTCCCATCTCCTGGAACAGTAGTTCGCCGACCTGCTTGGGGGAGCCGAGGTTGAACGGCCGGCCGGCCAGCTTGTGGGCCTGGGCCTCCAGCTCGCCCATGCGGTTGGAGAAGTCGTAGGAGAGCTTGCGCAGCTGGTCGGGGTCGACCTTGATCCCGTGGTTCTCCATCATCGCCAGGACCGGCGGCATGCCGCGCTCCAGGGTCTCGTAGACGGTCAGCAGGCCTTCGGGCGCCAGGCGCGGCCGCAGGTGCTGATAGAGCCGCAAGGTCACGTCGGCGTCCTCGGCGGCGTAGCAGGTCGCCGGCTCCAGCGGCACGTGCTTGAAGCTTTTCTGGGCCTTGCCGGTCCCGGTCACCGCGGAGAACTTGATCGGCTCGTGCGCCAGCCAGCGCTTGGACAGATCGTCCATGCCGTGGCTCTTGTGCAGCCCCGCCTCCAGCACGTAGCTGATCAGCATGGTGTCCTCGATAGGGGCCACCTCGATGCCGTAGCGCGAGAGCACGGCGATGTCGTACTTGGCGTTCTGGGCGACCTTCAGGACCGACGGGTCCTCCAGCAGCGGCTTCAACCGCGCCATGACCTCCTCGAGCGGGATCTGCTCGATCTCGGCGGGGGTCTCGAACTCCAGTCCGCCCGTGCCCTCGTTCTCATGGCCGACCGGGATGTAGCAGGCCTCGCCCGGCGCGACCGCCAGCGACACGCCGCAAAGCCCGGCGTTGGCGGAGGACAGGGCGTCGGTCTCTGTGTCGAAGGCCACGACGCCGACGGCGCGGGCCCGCGCGATCCAGGCGTCCAGGGTCGGCAGGTCGCGGACGCAGACATAGGCGTTGGTGTCGATGGTCGGATGTTCCGGGGCGCTGGCCGCCGCCGGGGCTGACGCCCCAGCCGCCGGAGCGCCGGCGGAGGCGGTCCCGCCCGAGACCCGGCGGGCCAGGGTGCGCAGCTCCATCTCCTCGAGGAACTTGCCCAGCACCTCGGGATTCGGCTCGGCGATCACCAGGTCGTCGATGGGCGCGGGCAGCGGCGTCTCGCAATCCAGCCGCACCAGTTCGCGCGACAGACGGATCTGGTCGGCGAAGTCGATCAGGGTGTCGCGGCGCTTGGGCTGCTTGATCTCCGAGGCGCGGGACAGCAGCGTGTCGAGGTCGCCGTACTCGTTGATCAGCAGGGCGGCGGTCTTGATCCCGATGCCGGGCGCGCCGGGCACGTTGTCGACGCTGTCGCCGCACAGGGCCTGGACGTCGACCACCTTGTTCGGCGGCACGCCGAATTTCTCGACCACCTGATCGTGACCGATCTTGAGGTTCTTCATGGTGTCCAGCATCGAGACCCGGGGTCCCACCAACTGCATCAGGTCCTTGTCGGACGAGACGATGGTCACCTCGCCGCCGGCGTCGCGCACCTTGCAGGCATAGGCCGCGATCAGGTCGTCGGCCTCGTAGCCGGCCAGCTCGAGGCTCGGCACGCCGAAGGCCCGGGTGGCCTCGCGGACCAGCGGGAACTGCGGAACCAGGTCCTCGGGGGCCGGCGGGCGGTGGGCCTTGTACTGATCGTACAGCTTGTTGCGGAAGGTCTTCTCCGAGTGGTCGAAGATGACGGCCAGGTGGGTCGGCCCCTCGGCCTGGGCCCTCATGTCGACCAGCAGCTTCCACAGCATGTTGCAGAAGCCGGAGATCGCCCCGATCGGCAATCCGTCCGACTTGCGGGTCAGCGGCGGTAGGGCGTGATAGGCGCGGAAAATGAACCCGGACCCGTCGACCAGGTAGAGCCGCACGGCGGGCCCGTCCTGGGTCGGCTGGCGGGGGATGTCGTCCAGGGTGGCGGCGTCGTCGAGGGGGGCGTCGGTCATGGCGCGAAGATAGGGATCGGCGGGCGTTTGGTCACCCTCCCGTTCGCATCGCTTCGAGGCGATGTCTGCGCCCTATGCGGTAGGATCGAATCAGAACAACCATGAGGCGCGAGTAGCTATGACGAGCCCTCGGGGGTGGGCGGTCATGCAGATTCTAGGCCTTTGCTTCAGCAACTCCGCCATCGGCGTGAACGCGCAGCACGACGGCGCCCTGGTTATCCTCTCCTATCTCACCGCAGTGGTGGCCTCGTTCACCGCCCTCGACATGGTCGAGCGATTGCGGACGGCGGCGGCTTCGGCCCGGCGGTTCTGGCATCTGGGCGCGGCCCTGGTGCTGGGCGGCGGGGTCTGGTCGATGCACTTCATCGCCATGCTGGCCTATCGCACGCCGTTCATGGCGCAGTACGATCCCGGCCTGACCATCATCTCCGGCGTCATCGCCGTGGCTGGCGTCGCCGCGGGCCTGCAGGTCCTGGCCAAGCAGGCGACGCCGATGCGGATCTTCGGCGGCGGCGCGCTGGTCGGCCTCGGGGTCTGCGTCATGCACTATATGGGCATGAGCGCCATGCGGACGCCGGGCGAGATCTATTACCGCCCCCTGTGGTTCGCCGCCTCGATCCTGATCGCGCTGGCGGCGTCCACCGCCGCGCTCTGGCTGGCCGTCACGCTCCGCACCGCCGGGCAGCGCGCGGTGGCCGCCATGGTCATGGCCGTGGCGATCTGCGGCATGCACTTCAGCGCCATGGCCGGGACCGTCATCGTCGTGGCGCCTGGCTTGGCGCAGGTGGACGGCGGGACCCCCCTGGTGTCCGGCTCGCTGCTGTCGGCCACGATCTTCGCCTGCATGGCCCTGATCCTCGGCATCGCCCTGATGTGCGCCTATCTGGACCGGCGGCTGGAGGCGCGCTCGCTGGCCGAAGCCGAGCATCTGCGGGCGCTGAACGAGGACCTCGAGGCCTCGGTGCAGTCGCGGACCATCGACCTGACCACGGCGCTGGCCGCCCTGGACGAGCAGCGCCGCCGGGCGGAGTCGGCTAATCGGGCCAAGTCGGACTTCCTGGCCAATATGAGCCACGAGCTGCGCACCCCGCTCAACGCCGTCATCGGATTCGCCGAGGTCCTGCGCATGCGCCGCGGCGATGACGCCCTGAGCGCGCGCCAGGATGAGGCGGTCGGTCAGATCCATACGGCGGGTCGGCATCTGCTGGCCCTGATCGAGGAGGTGCTGGATTTCGCCAAGATCGAAAGCGGCAAGGTCTCGATCTCGATCGAGGCGATCGACCCGCAGGAGGTGGCCCAGGGTCTTTACGGCAGCTTCAAGCTGGCGGCCGATCGCGCCGGGGTCAGTCTCGACATCGTCGCGAGCGATGAGGAGATCGCCGTGCGGGCCGATCACCTGCGGCTCAAGCAGGTGCTCTCGAACCTGATCTCCAACGCCATCAAGTACAACCGGCCGAACGGCTCGGTGCGGGTCGAGGTGAGCGCCGTGGCCGACCGGGTGATGCTCAGCGTGACCGACACCGGTCTTGGCATTCCCGCCCATCGGATGAACGACCTGTTCGAGCCGTTCGACCGGCTGGGGCGCGAGGGACTGGGCGTGGAAGGCGCGGGGCTTGGCCTGGCCCTGACGCGGCGGCTGGTCGAGGCCATGGGCGGCGAGCTGCGGGTGGAGAGCCGCGAGGATGTCGGGTCGCGCTTTATCGTCGACCTGCCGGCCGAGGCGCCCGATCTGGTCGAGCTGCGGCCAGCGCCGGCCGTGGCGAGGGCGCCTGCGGGCCCCGAGCCGGGACCTCAGGCCAAGGTGCTCTATATCGAGGACAACGCCTCCAACATCCGGTTGATGCGCCACATCGCCGAGGCGCTCGGCACCCTGGACCTGCACGTGGCCGAGCATCCGGTCGAAGGTCTCAGCCTCGCCGCGCGGTTACGGCCCGACGTCATCCTGCTCGACATCAACCTGCCGGGCATGGACGGCTTCCAGGTCAAGGCGCGGCTGGAGGCCAACCCCCTGACCCGGCAGATCCCGGTGATCGCGATCTCGGCCAATGTGCTGGCCGAGACCATGTCGCGCGGGCAGTCCTCGGGCTTCCGGGGCTATCTGACCAAGCCGATCAGCATCGAGGCCCTGGTGCTGGCCATCCACGAGGCGATCGAGCCGCCCTTGGCCCTGGATGGCAAGATCACCGCCTGACGCGGGTCAGCCGAACCGCGCGTTGAGCTCGGGCGCACCCTTGCCGGCGTCGGCCAAGGCGCTGGCGTCGCCGTCCGCCAGATAGGTCTCGACGGCCCGCCCGAGCGCCGCATAGGCGACGCGGAACGGCGCCGTGGCCGAACTCAGCCGGCGGACGCCCAGCGTCTGCAGCTTGGCGGCCGGGGCCATGCCGCCGCGACCCATGACGTTGAGCGGCAGGGCGATCTTGCCAGCCAGGGTCGCCAGCAGGGTCTCGTCGGTCGGACCGGGCACGAAAATTCCGTCGGCGCCGGCCGCGCGGTAGAGCTCGGCGCGGCGCAGAGTCTCGTCCAGGGCGGCCTCGTCCTTGGCCAGCCCCTTGAGATAGACGTCGATCCGGGCGTTGATGAACAGCGGAACGCCGCTTTCAGCCGCGGCCTGACGCACGGTCTCGATCTTGCGGGCGTGGAGATCGGGCGAGCGGGCGCCGTCCTCGAAGTTGATCCCGACCGCGCCGGCCCCGATCACGCCCCTGATGGTTTCGCCGACCATGGCGAGGTCGTCGGAATATCCGCCCTCGATGTCGGCGGTCAGCGGAATCTTCAGCACGCGGGCCATCTCGCCGATGGCGGCCAGCAGCGTCGGGATCGGCAGGATGTCGCCGTCGGCGTAGCCGTGCGCCCAGGCGACGGCGGCCGATGAGGTGGCCACGGCCTTGGCGCCGGCGTCCTCCATCATCGCCGCGCTGGCGGCGTCCCAGGCGTTCGGCAGGACGAGGATCTGCGGACCCTCGTGCAGTCGTCGGAATGTGTCGGCTTGCTGGCCCATGGGCGCCTCCTCGTCTGATGAGGACGATATAGGAAGCGCCGATGTGACGTATTGGCGGAAATCGGCCGCCCTAGTGGCCGTGCGAGCCTTCATAGACGCCGGGCGCCAGGCGTTCGTCCTCAGGGCCTTCGGAGCCGGCGGGCAGAACAAAGCGGCGGTCGCAGTAGGGGCATTCGACGAAAGAGGCTTCGCCCATCTCCAGCCAGACGCGCGGATGGCCGAGCGCGCCGCCGACGCCGTCGCAGGCGACCCGGCCCGAACGCACCACGATCACCTCCGACGGCGGCAGGTCAGGCGTATGCGCGCCCTTGGCGGGCATGGGTTCCAGCTTGGTCGAACGACCCTGATCGGGGACGGGGGCTTTGCGGGCCATATAAACTCTCCGGCTGCGGAAGCTTGGCGGATGCTCCGCGCGCGCCTAGGTATGCGACCACGGCTTTCGTCGTCAATGCACGCCCCTGGCGCGCTGTTCGTTTCGATTGATCGAAACGGCGCTCCAGCCCCTTAATTTGTCGCGCAATTTCCCGCCGGCCGGTTCCCTCTGGTTGGATTGCGCTTGGTACAAAGAGACGCATGATCCTTCCCGAGTTCGCCATCGAGGCGCAAGGCGTGGTCAAGATCTATCCGGCCACCAAGACGGCGCCGGAGATGCATGCCTTGCGGGGGCTGGACCTGAAGATCCCGCGCGGCTCGATCTTCGGCCTGCTGGGACCCAACGGGGCCGGCAAGTCCACCTTCATCAACACCCTGGCCGGCCTGACCAAGAAGACCGGCGGCACGGTGAAGATCTGGGACCGCGACATCGACGTGCGGCCGCGCGACGCCCGCGCCGCCATCGGCGTGGTGCCGCAGGAGATTTCCGCCGACCCGTTCTTCACCCCGCGCGAGTCGCTCGAGGTGCAGGCCGGCATGTACGGCGTGCCGCCGAAAGAGCGCCGGACCATGGAGCTGCTCAACGCGCTCGGGCTCGGCGACAAGGCCGAGGCCTATGTGCGCCAGCTGTCAGGCGGCATGAAGCGGCGCCTGATGGTCGCCAAGGCCATGGTGCACAATCCGCCGGTGCTGATCCTCGACGAGCCGACCGCCGGCGTCGACGTCGAACTGCGCCGCCAGCTTTGGGCCTATGTGCTGGAGCTGAACCGCAAGGGCGTGACCATCGTGCTCACCACCCACTATCTGGAAGAGGCCCAGGAGCTCTGCGACCAGATCGCCATCGTCAATCGCGGCGAGGTGGTGGCCTGCGAGCCGACCTCCAGCCTGCTGAAGCGCCTGGACACCCGTAATGTGGTGGTGACGCCCGAGGAGCCGCTGGCCGCCGCGCCGCTGCTGGAAGGTTTCGAAACCCGGTCGCGGGCCGGCGGATCGTTCGCCGTCACCTACAAGACCGGCCAATCCAGCGTCGAACAGGTGCTGGCGGCGGTCCGCGCCACCGGCCTGCACATCAAGGATATCTCCACCGAGGACCCTGATCTGGAGGACGTTTTCGTTTCCTTGACGACAGCAGGCGCCTAAGCCTTCCGTTTCGCGTCGCTTTCAGTTAGACAGCGCAACTTCTGAAGACGCACCCGTAGCTCAGCTGGATAGAGCGTTGCCCTCCGAAGGCTGATGTCAAGGGGATTTGGCTTGGAAGAAAGTGGAAAAAAGCAACTAGTTTCAGTAGGTTGAGAGCCTTTCGGTGAGTTACCCGATCTGAAAAAATCTTCGCGTAAGCACCGCGTAAGCAGTTTTCGGAGAACGGCGGCGAACGAGCGCGTAGCGAAGCGTGCGCCAGCACGGCGGTTTCAGCGTTCGGAATGAGAGGCTCGATTGAAGTTGTCCGAGTCCGTTGACCTCTGAAGGTCGGACGGGCTAGGCGAATGAGAGATGCACCCGTAGCTCAGCTGGATAGAGCGCCACCCTCCGAAGGTGGAGGCCACAGGTTCGAATCCTGTCGGGTGCGCCATCTCTGACATGAGAGATTGGACGTTTGCTGGCGCCGCGCATTGCGGCGCCTCTCCCTGAGGACCGTTGCTTGTCCTATCCATCCTTTGCGCCAGGACGGCGCGGCCGAAGGCGAAGCCTTGGCTATGATCGGTGTCCTCAACATGTGGAAGAACCCAGATCGTCGACCGACCGATCCGCGCCCTGTCGCGCGAGCGGCGATGGGGTTCGTGGATCTGGCTGGTAAGGTGGTCGGAGTCAAAGATCGCCCCGACTTCGGTCGGTTGGTCCCCATCTGAAGATGCTCAGCAAAACGACCGTCCTACAGAACGCGGCCAGCCCAGTGACGGATGACGCCGCGAACAAGGTGACTGAGCTCTACGTGGCCTGCCTCGCGATGACCTTCGGCTCCAACATCGCGCTCGACCACCCGGTCAATTCCAAGGGCGACAACCCGGACGTGATGTTGGATTTCCGCGGCCTGCCCGAGGCAGAAGTGGGCGGTCTCGCTCACGGCTAGCTCCCGGAAGAGACATGAGCTTGATAGACTTGGGCCGGGCCTGAACCCTATCGATCCTGGCGGCAGTTCGATCTGTGCGAATTAGGGGCTTAGCTCGCCATCTCAACCAGCTGAAAGCCCAAAGAAGTGGAAAAAGCGAAAGTTCCGCAAGTTCGGCATAACCGGGATAGAGTAAGCCTGAACAGGCTTCAGCACGATGTCATCAAATGCCCTTTCGTCCCGATCGCTTCCTGACTCGACTCGAGCGGTTGCGCCGGCTCCGGCGCAGACCGTGGATCGGCTACGGCGTGGCAATCGTTGCCGTCGGGGCTTCCATCCTTGCGGGCATGGCGGCAAGCGAACTGCTAGCCGCCGGTCCGTTCCTCATCTTTTGTTTGGCGATCATACTTGCCGCGACCATCGGAGGCCCACGAGCCGGCGTGTTGGCCGCGATCACATCCAGCTTCGCGGTAGACTACTTTTTCCTTTCGTCGCCCCACGCCTGGACGTTCACGCCGTCCGCTTTGATGCCGCTTGCTTTGTTTGGGATCGTGGCCTTCATGCAAGTCGGGCTGGTGAGCCTCCTCGACAGGGCGATCGATCGGCTGTGGAGGCAAGCCGACAACATTCGATTCGTCCTCGACGCTGAACCGACCGGCGTAATCGCCGTGGATGAAGCTGGCCTTGTTCAATTGGTCAACAGGGCCGTCGAGCAACAGTTCGGCTATCTACGCAGCGAGCTCTTGGGGCAATCGGTCGACATACTTCTGCCCAAGGAGCTGCGTGACGGGCATTCGAAATTGCGGGCGACTTTTCTTCAAAACCCAGAAACCCGACCGATGGGCGTCGGTCGCGATCTGCAGGGCCGTCACAAGGACGGAACGACAATGCCGGTCGAGGTCGGGCTGAACCCTTTCGAACGGGATGGCCGCCGCGGGGCTCTGGCGACGGTCGCCGACATCAGCGAGCGCAAGGCCATCGAGCGGCGCCAGCAGGTATTGATGGACGAGGTTCGCCATCGCGGTCGCAATCTGCTCGCCGTCGTCCAGGCGATCGCTATGCGAACGATGACCGACGACCGGACCGTCGCTCAGGCGCGCAAACAATACCTAGCCACCATTCAAGCGCTGGCTCGCACCCACGACCTGTTCCTGGCGACCACCACCGCGCCGCTCGCCAGCATCGTCAAGGGAGAACTCGCTCCGTTCGCAGACCGCGCGACTATCGAGGGGTGCGACGTCATGCTTTCCCAGACCGCGGCCCAGGATTTCGCGCTCATCGTTCACGAGTTGACAACGAACGCAGTCAAGCATGGCGCCCTGTCGGCTCCGGAGGGTGTCATTGCGGTTTCCGGCCACCAAGATGGCGAACATCTGAGGTTCGTCTGGGAGGAGTCCGGAGGACCGCCGCCGAAGCAACCGACGCGACAAGGCTTCGGCCACACGATCCTCAATGACGTCGCACATGGATTCTGCATCCATGTCAGCGTCGACTACCGTCCCGAAGGTCTGCGATACGAGCTCGAGGCTGAGCTCGGACGGGTCACCAATTTGGTAGAACTTTCCATCGGGCGAACCCCGACTTGAATTCGCCTCACGGCCGCTCCAAGGGCTGAGGTGGTCCCGGTTTCTGAGACAGCCTGGTAGGTGGATTTGATGAAGAGGACAATCCACCATGAGGACACGTAGACGGTTCACGGCTGAGTTCCTGTTTCGTCCGACGACGCACCTCATGAAGCTGATGGAATGATGTGGGAGATGCTGCAAGGGGGCGACACGGAAGCGCATGTCGAGTTGGCGTCAGCGCATCGGTCACATGTCGGGGAAGGCACTATAGCATGGTAACGAAGCCTGACCCTCGCGCCGCAGCGTGTGGGTACGGAAGCTGATCACGGTAATCGTGTGCTGGCAGGATGCTGAACTTGCGGCGGGTGCGGATGTCAGCTGATGCGCGGCGAAACCAACATTGGCCCGTAGATGGCGGCGAACAGTAGGAAACTCATCACCCATAGCAAAGCTGAGAGATCGAGCACGGGCACAGCGTATGAGACTGCAAACGCGGCCGCGATTCTCGAGAGACCCGCAACCGTGATCATTGCATAGATTAGCGTCGTGACTCGGTCGGCTTCGAGCGCGCGGCCGGTGTGTCCGCGCGCCACGCGCGTCATGACGGCGAGCACCATCGTGCCGATGGCCCCGGCTGTGAATGCGTGGATCGCCGCTGCTTCCGGCACTATGTTCGTCAGCAGGCTGGCGCCGAGAAACGCGGCTCCCAAAATCACCCAGGCATATCCCACGTGCAGGATCGCGAGCAGTGGCTCGGCGATGGTCGCGAAGCCACGCCAACGGCAGAGCCGCCAGAGATTGAGCACGGCACCCGCTACTAGGATCGCGCCGACCGGCTTCGAGGTGGGAAAAATTGCCCAGCCGAGAAGACCGGTATGGAGGACCGCAAGTGCGAGACGGTCGATCACGTCACGCGCGGCGGGAAGCACGGTGACGCCGCGCTTCACCAGCCAGTTGCGGGTGAAGGCCGGAATGATGCGGCCGCCAATCGCCGAAATGAGCGCGATGATGGCGACGATTCCGAGGCGCCATCCGAGACCCGCCCGCAGGTCGTACCCCGCGAGTTCAAGATACATAAGCAGGTTTGCGATAGCGAGCACGGCAATCGGGACCGGCATGATCAGGTTGCGCCAGTTTCGCGCCGCGACGATCTCGCGCGTCGCGACGGCACAGAGCATGACGGGAAAGGCCAGATCGGCTGCGGCGGCCATCCAGAGCGGCATTGTTGCCGACACGAGGCAGGCGATGCGACCGAGCAGCCAGAGCAGGACCAGCGCAATCAGCCGCCCGCCTTGGATCGGCGGGCGGCCGGTCCAGTTGGGAATCGCGGTCAGCATGAAGCCGGCAATCGCCGCTGGCACGAAGCCGAACAGCATGGCGTGGATATGCCAGGAAAGCGGATCGAAGCGGCTTGGCAATATGCCGCCGGTCATGAAGACGACGATCCATAAAGCGAGCGCCAGCGCCGCCCAGATTGCCGCCGCCAGGAAGAATGGCCGAAAAGCCAAGGACCATAAGCTGGCCGGAGGCTTGCTCATCGAAAGGGGCGCCGCTGTGGCCACCATACACCTCGTTCGCTGGTGGATTCTTCTCCGTCGCGGTTCCACCGAGACCGCACTGGCGTCGCGAACAGACACCGCCGCCGCACGGTTCAACAATATGGCGCGAACCGGCGCGAAGGTTTGCGCCAGCGCAACCCTGCTTACGGCGCGATGTCAGTCGGACGCTTCCTCCGAGATTCTTAGAATCTCCGATGGATGACGGATCGTCAGGCGTCGGTCGCGCGTCGTTAGGAAGCCTGCCTTTTCCCAGCTTGTCAGGATGCGGCTGGCAGTATGGAGCGTCGTGCCGGAGATATCCGCCACATCCTTGCGCCGTAGAGGAAACTCGATCGCCGTCCCGTCAATCGTACTATGGCCGGCCTGGTGCGCCAGCCGCAGCAGCGCATGAGCCACGCGCCGTTCCGCACGTTGGGTCGCGAGCTCGCGCACTCGCTCCTGCACCTCCTGCAGGCGCCGCCCGATGATGCGGATGACGTTGACGCCGATCTGCGGGTGACGGTGGATCAGGTCGAGCAGTTCAGCCTCGCTCCAGCTCGCCTCCAGGGTTTCGGCCAACGTAATCGCGTCGGCGGGATAGCGCCCGTCGGTGAATAGCGAAACGGTCCCGAACATTTCGCCGGGTCCGATGAAGCGGATGACGACTTGGGCGCCGTCGCTGCCGGATTGAGTGATGCGCACGCCACCCTCGATCACGGCATGCGCGCGGACCTCTTCATCGCCCTGGCTGAAGATGCGCAAGTCCTTCGATAGCCGCCGCACCCGCGTACGGGCGGCAATCGTCTCAAGCGCCGAGACCGCGAGCCCCTGGAAAAGCTCCATTGCGGCAAGGGTTTGGGGGGCGAGCGCAAAGTCCATCATGGAAATACATTACCTGCCTCCGGCGCGGAAGGGGAGCAGTTTGCTCCAGCGCAAACTCGCGGATCCATGTTCACCGTAAGATTGCGTCAGATCAAAGGGGGGATTTGATGGATGGGTACTTTGAATTGGCGCTCTGAGCCCGGGGCTCGCCCACGCAGAGACGAGTTACCTCGTGACTGACGTCATCGTCGCCCGGGCGTTGCATATCCTCGCCGTCGTCATCTGGATCGGTGGCGTGTCGATGGCGACCACCGTCGTGCTGCCGGCCGTGCGGCGGGGCGATCTCGGCGAGGACCGGATGCGCGCATTTCAGGCGATCGAGCATCGGTTCGTCTGGCAGGCGCGGACGGCTGTCATCCTGGTCGGTTTGACCGGCCTTTACATGACTTGGCGGCTTGACCTTTGGGAGCGGTTCCGCAGCGCCGGCTTCTGGTGGATGCATGCCATGGTCTGTCTTTGGCTGTTGTTCGCCTTTATCCTCTTCATCGCTGAGCCTTTGATTCTGCATCGTCATTTTCGACGATGGGCGAGCAATCGACCGCAGGCGGCCTTCGCCTGGCTGCACCGCGCGCATGGGGTGCTACTGGCGTTGAGTGTCCTGACAATCCTGGGCGCGGTTGCCGGAAGCCATGGATGGTCGATCTTTTGAATAGGTCGGGACTCGGTCACAAGCGGCCGGCCGGGCAAACACGCTGGGAGGACGGGGCATGAACGCTGAGCACGGACTGAAATCATGACATTGGCAGCCGAGCAGATCGACCCGCCGGTCGAAGATCCCGTCAGCAACGTCCTCAAGTGGGTGCTGCTGGTCGTCGCCATCGCCACGTTCGGTCTGCTTGCCTGGGCGACAGTTGAGACCTACCGCACCGCGCCGCCGCAGCCGGACAGTTTCGTCACCGCGAACGGGTCCGTGCTGATGACGGACGACGACATCGTCGCGGGCAAGGGCGGCTTCCAGAAAGCCGACCTGATGGATTACGGTAGCCTCTACGGGATGGGCTCCTATTACGGCGAGGACTACACCGCCTCGACCCTGGTGGCTCTGGGTACGACGACCCAGAACAATGTGGCGCTGGCCACGTTCGGCAAACCATTTGTCGAGCTGACGGCCGATCAACAGGCCTCTGCCACCGCCGCGATGCGCCGCGCGCTGCAAGGCGTCGATCTGACCAAGCCGGAGGTCGTGCTTCCTGGCCCATTGGCCGATGCCCTGGTGACGGTGCGCGACGCACTTGCGAAGTCGTTGAACACCGCCAATCCCGCCAAAGGATGGACGCCAGCCTACAGCCTCGCGCCGCAGCTCGCGGTCAAGACGGCGGATTTCCTGGTGTTCTCCGCACTGACGACGGTGGCGCGTCGGCCTGGCGTGACCTGGTCTTGGACCCAGAACTGGCCCTACGAACCCTTGGTGGGCAACACACCCACGACCAACACCTTCATTTGGACCTGGGCCAGCTTCTGCTTCACCTTCTTCGCCTTCGGCGTGGTGCTGTTCATCTACGAATTCTTCTTGAACAACCCAGACGACGCGCCGATGGACCCGGTGCTGGCGACGTTCCGGCCGCTCACGCCAAGCCAAAGGCGCATAGGCAAGTATTTTCTAGCCGTCGCCGCGCTCCTTCTCGTGCAGATCGGCGCCGGCATCATCATGGCGCATTCCTATTACGATCGGACGAGCTTCTACGGCATCTCCATTAACGACTGGCTTCCCTTCAACTTCCTGCGCGACGTGCATATCCAGGCGCCGATCGTCTGGATTGGCCTGTCTTGGATCGGCGCGGCGCTGTTCCTGGCGCCCGCCATCGCCGGCGGCCAGGAAGCCAAGGGACAGCACTGGCTGGTGGATTTCCTGTTTTGGGTGACGCTGCTCGTCGTCGCCGGGGCGCTGATCGGCGATTATCTCGGCATCATGGGGGTGATCGACCAGAACTGGTTCTGGTTCGGCAACCAGGGCCTCTCCTACATTCAGCTTGGTCGGTTCTGGCAGATCGGCTTCTTCATCGGGCTGGCGCTGTGGAGCCTGCTCGTGATGCGGGCGCTCTGGCCGAGCACGGCGCTCTGGCGGAAGGCGGCCGGACAGTTCTGGACCGGCCGTATCCGCATGGAGCACCTGATCTGGGCGTCCACGATCAACATCGCAGTTCTCTACGTGTTCGGCATGATCCCGCTCACCGGGATCGAGAAGACCTTCACGCTTACCGACTTCTGGCGCTGGTGGGTGGTCCATCTGTGGGTCGAGCAATCGTTCGAGTTCTTCGCCGCCACGATGAGCGCCTATCTCCTGATGTCGGTCGGCTTGGTCTCGCGCAAGCTCGCCGAACGGGCGACCTATTTCGAGATCATCCTGATCTTCCTCGGCGGCGTCATCGGCACCGGCCATCACCTTTATTGGGCCGGCGGTCCTAGCATGTGGGTACCGATGGGGAGCATGTTCTCCTTCATCGAGGTGTTGCCGCTGGTGCTGCTGATCATCGAGGCGATCAATCACTACCGCCTCATCAAGGCGCATCAGGAGTTCAAATACCGGCTGGCCTACACATACGTCATCGGGGCGGCGTTCTGGAATTTCGTCGGCGCTGGCGTGTTCGGCGGCGGCACGCTCAACGCGCCGCTGGTGAACTATTACGAGCACGGCACCTTCCTGACGCTCAACCATGCCCATACCGCGCTGTTCGGCGCGTTCGGCGAACTGGCGATCGGGTTGATCTATTTCTGCCTGCGGTACATCCATGCGGAGCGTCCCGCCTTCAGCGAAAAGCTCGGGCTTTGGGCGTTCTGGCTCTACAATGGCGGGCTGGTGCTGTGGATACTGCTCAACTTCTTCCCAATCGGCTGGGCGCAGCTCGACGCCGTTTATGAGCATGGCCTTGCCTACGCCCGCAGCAGCGCCTTCTACGACACGACGTTGTTCTGGCAATGGATGCGGCTGCCAGGCGATGTGTTGTTTGCGGCCGGCGCGTTGCTGATGGCCTGGGATTTCATCGTCAAGCTGCGGCCGATTTATCCCCTGGTGGTAGATCGTCTGATCTTCCGCAAGCCGTTGCCTACCAGCCCTCAGGCAGCGGAATGACTATCGGCGCATCCTGCGAACCCGACCGGTATCGGAAGAATATGAGGACCACGGCTTATGGCGTTGCATCACGCGAAACCCGGTGAGATCGTCGATCTCACACCGATTGGCGTTGGACTGAAGGAGGCGACAACCGCGGCCATCGTCAAGACCGATCATTTCGAAGCCATTCGACTGGTTGTCCACGCGGGCGACGAAATACCCCAACACAAGGTCTCCGGCGAAATCACGCTGCACTGCCTCGAAGGTCATGTCGAACTCGACGTCCACCCCAGGCCCATCACCTTGCGGACCAATGAGTGGGTCTATCTCGCGGGAGGCGCGCCGCATTCGGTCAAGGCAATCGAGGACACGTCCCTTCTTCTGACAATCTTCCTGGATCACGCTCCAGCGGAAATCGGCTGACCATGGCCCGTGCCGTCTCCGACATCCGCGTCAAACGCGTCTACGATCCGCCGGACAAGGATGATGGCGCGCGCGTGTTGGTGGATCGGCTCTGGCCGCGCGGCCTGGGCAAGGAGCGTGCCGCGCTGACGTTGTGGCTCAAGGAGATCGCGCCAAGCACGGAATTGCGAGAATGGTTCGGTCACGATCCGGCGCGTTGGGCCGAGTTTGGCCACCGCTACCGCGCCGAACTGACGCGAAATGACGAAGCCGTCGCCCAACTCGCCGATTTGTCGAAGCTCGGTCCCCTGACGCTGCTCTACGCCGCGCACGACACGGAGCATAACCAAGCCGTCGCGCTCGCTGCCTATCTGAGCGACCATCTGAAGGACAGGCATGGCCATCATATTGCATAGGCCGGTTTGCGATCTGCTAGGCTGCACCTATCCGATCATCTTGGCCGGAATGGGAGGTGTAGCCCGGTCGGAGCTCGTTGCTGCCGTAACGAAGGCCGGAGGCTTCGGCTTCCTCGGCATGGTGCGCGAGCCGGTGACGCTCATCCGATCCGAGGTAGAAGCTTTGCACGCACAAAACGTGCAACGCTTCGGCGTCAATCTCATCCCCGTGGCGACGGATCGCGCTCTGCTCGACGCCCAGGTCTTAGCGTGCATCGAACTCGGCATCCCGGTCGTCGGTCTGTTTTGGGATGTCCCGCTTCCGCTCGTGCAGCGGCTGCGCGATGCGGGGATCATGGTGGTGTGTCAGGTGGGATCGCTCGCCGAAGCGCGCGCGGCGGAACATGCCGGGGCGCAGGTCCTGATCGTCCAGGGCGTCGAAGCCGGCGGTCATGTCCGTGGCGATGCACCATTGCATGAACTTCTTCCCGCTATAGCGGAGCAGACAAACGTGCCCGTCCTGGCGGCCGGAGGACTCACGGACGGCGCTGACCTCGCCACGGTAATGTCGCTCGGCGCCCAAGGCGGGGTCTTCGGCACCGTGCTGATCGCGACACCGGAATCCTTTGCTCACGATTATCACAAGCAGCGCCTGGTCGATGCTGGCGGCGAAGAAACGGTCCTCACCGACGCCTTCCACATCAACTGGCCGTCAGGTGCGAAGGTGCGCGTGCTGGCGAACAGCGTCACGCGTGGGGAGCGGGGTGATCCATTCTCCAAGGCCCGCACGATCATTGGCGATGAGGCGGGCCGCCCGATCTACCAATTCAGCACGGACTCGCCGCTGCGCGCGATGACCGGCAGGTTCGAGGCGATGGCGCTCTATGCGGGCATGGGCGTCGGCCGGATTACGCAAATCGTCGGCGCGCGGGATCGTGTGCGCGCCATCGCGGCCGAAGCCGCGCGTCTTCTCGATGCAAACGCCACGCTGCCGAAGGAGCGCGCCGAGTTGGCGTCGCCCGCTTGCCGGGCTCACGAGATGGACGACAGCTATATGGGGTTCGCGAGCCGCGAGGAGCTTCTGTCCGCGCTGAACGAACTGCTGGAAGCCGAGCGCGCTGGCGCACGCGTCACGCTGCGCACGGCGGCGGAATCGCCGGCCGAACTGAAGCCGCTCGTCATGGCGATCCATCGCGACGAAGCACGCTGGTGCGGCGTGCTCACCAGGGCGGTCCAGCAACTCGCGGGCGAGCCGTCGGGGAAGACGGGCGCCTTCCATGACAAGGCAATGGCGATCGCGGACATCCCGGCCCGGCTCGCCTTCCTCAATCGCGGCCAGGGCTGGGTCGTGCGCAAGCTCAAGGCGCTGCTGCCGACCATCCGCGACGACGCCATTCACGCCGACCTCACGGCCATGCTCGCGTCGCATGAAAGCAATATCGAGCTTGTCGCGGCCCAACTGCCCACGGCGCCGCATACCGGAGCGCCTCATGAGCGATGACGCGAAGTCGGCGCAGGCCCGTCGAGCTGCCATAACATCTCAGATTCAGGCTGAAACCGGGATCGACGAGGCGATGATCGAACGTCTCGTCCGTGAGTTTTATGTCCGGGTTCGCGATGACGCAGTGCTGGGCCCGGTCTTCGCTGCGAAGATCGACGACTGGGAGCCGCATCTGCAAAAGATGTTTGCCTTCTGGTCTTCCGTTGCACTCATGAGTGGCCGCTATCATGGCCAACCGATGGCCAAGCATCTGCCGCTGCCTATCGACGCGCGGCACTTCGATCGTTGGCTGGCGCTCTTTGCCGAAACCGCGCGGGAGGTCTGTCCACCATCGGCCGCGGAACGCTTTATCCTCTTGTCGCGTCGGGTCGGGGAGAGCCTTGAGCTTGGAATTGCCAATACCCATGGAATACTTCTGAATAAAGGCCAACGATATTTTATAGATGCTGGGAAGTTGACGCCGAGTGATACCTGCGGCTCGGCCGACGACAATCGAGGGATGGACGCCAAATGACGCAAGAGGCCTTACTTCTGTCCCGACTGCAATTCGTGTGGGTAATCGCCTGGCACATTCTGCTACCGGCTTTCACCGTCGGGCTTGCCTCCTTTATCGCGTTCATGGAGGGCTTATACTTCGCGACACGGCGGGAGGCTTATCTCCGCATATCGAGCTTCTGGACGAAGATTTTCTCGGTCTCTTTTGCGATGGGCGTGGTGTCGGGCATCATCATGCCCTTCCAGTTCGGAACAAACTGGAGCCGGTTTTCGGACGCGACCGCCAACATCATTTCACCGCTGCTGGCCTATGAAGGGCTGACTGCCTTCTTTCTCGAAGCTGCGTTCCTTGGCGTCCTGCTGTTCGGGCGCAGCCTCGTCCCGCGCTGGGTGCATTTCTTTGCCGCTCTGATGGTTGCCGCCGGTACCTTGTTTTCGTCCTTCTGGATTCTGGCGGTCAACAGTTGGATGCAAACACCGGCCGGCTATGAATTGGTCGACGGACGATTCTTCCCGAAGGACTGGACGGCGATCATCTTTAATCCGTCCTTTCCATATCGTCTCGCGCACACCGTCACCGGCTTCTACGTGACCACGGGTTTTGTGGTGATCGGCGTTGCCGCGTGGCTGCTGCGAAAGGGGCGCGCTGCGGATGAAGCCAGAACCATGCTGTCGACGACGCTTTGGGTGCTGCTCGCGCTGGTGCCCTTGCAGGTCTTGCTCGGCGATATGCATGGTTTGAACACGCTTGAATATCAGCCGACCAAGCTTGCGGCCATCGAGGCGCATTGGAACAGAGAGGCGCGCGCGCCGTTGGCGCTGTTTGCCATCCCGGACGAGAAGCAAGAGACCAATCGTTTCAGTGTCGACGTGCCGGTGCTGGGCAGCCTGATCCTGACACATGACCCCAACGGGGTTGTTCCCGGCCTCAAGGAGGTGCCGCCCGATCAGCGTCCGCCGGTCGCAATTCCTTTCTTCGCTTTTCGCATCATGGTCGGGATTGGTTTGATCATGCTGGCGGTGGTGATCGCGGGAAATGTCCTGCGCCGCGGCGGACAGCTCTACAGCAGCGCCGTGTTCTTGCGCATCTGCGAATGGGCCGCGCCGCTGGGCTTCATCGCGGTCCTGGCAGGTTGGACCACAACAGAGGTCGGCCGGCAGCCATGGACGGTCTATGGCCTGCTGCGCACCGCGGATTCGGTGTCGCCGTCGCTGACTGGGCTCGATGTCGCACTATCATTCGCCGGATACATCGTAGCCTATCTCATCATGTTCCCGGCGGGCGTGCTGTTGATGGCAAGGATTGTGCGCCGAGGCGTGGGGGCGACTACAACCGAGGGGCCGGTCGAAGGCGGCCGTCCCGATCTGCCGGTGATCGCGCTGCCAGGCGCACGCGAAGAGGGAGGGCGGTCATGATGCCGTTCACGCTCGATCTCGTGCCGATCTGGACGTTCATTCTCGGCGTCGGCGTCTTTCTTTACGTCCTCCTGGATGGCTTCGATCTCGGCGTGGGCATCCTGTTCGGCTTCGCGCCGGATACGCGCTCGCGCAACCTGATCATGAACTCGATAGCGCCCATCTGGGACGGTAACGAAACCTGGCTGATTCTTGGCAGCGTCGGCCTCATGGCGGCGTTTCCGCTTGCGTTTGCGATCATCATTCCCGCCGTCTATTTCCCGATCGCGATTATGCTACTCGCGCTAGTGTTCCGAGGCGTGGCCTTCGAGTTTCGCTATCGGGATGCCGACCACAAGAGTTTCTGGGATCACGGGTTCTCCTGGGGGTCGGTGATCGCGACCTTCGCCCAAGGCATTGTACTTGGTGCGTTCATCCAGGGCTTCAAAGTCGATGGACGTCATTTTGTCGGCAGCAGCTTCGATTGCTTTACGCCGTTTTCGTTGCTGACGGGCTTGGCGCTCGTGTTGGGGTATGCTCTGCTGGGTGCTGGATGGCTCGTGCTCAAGACCGATGGTGATATCCAGTTGACGGCACGCCGTCACGGCCGGACGGCGCTCGTCGGCGTCCTCATCGCTGTTGCCGCTGTCAGCATATGGACGCCGCTCGCCGACCCGGACATAGCCCATCGCTGGTTTTCCTGGCCGAACCTTATCTTCCTAGCGCCCGTTCCCGTCGTCACGGCCGTGATCGCGTTCTTCGTCTGGCGTTCGCTGAGCGGCCAAAGCGAGGCAGGTCCCTTCATAGGCGCGATCGGGCTTTTCCTGATGTCCTACCTCGGCATCGCCATCAGTCTATGGCCGATGATCGTCCCGCATCACTACACCTTGCGTGAAGCCGCATCGTCCCAGAGCACCCAAGCCTTTCTGCTTGTCGGCACTTTGTTCTTGCTCCCGATTATCCTTCTTTATACGGCGTGGTCGTATTGGGTGTTTCGTGGGAAGGTGAGAGCCGATATCGGGTACCATTGAGATGCGGATCGGGACGGACCCGAAAGCAATGCTTACAATTTGAGGGTGCGCCAACCTCGCTAGATTTGCGCCTTGTGGTGCAACGCGGATTAGGTTGGATGCGGGCTCGAAGATGTCGAGCCAACCCACATCCTCTCCTGTCGTGCTCCCAATCGCCACCCGTGCGGATCGCGTGTCACGCCGGCAGACTTGAATTAGCTCCACTCGCTATTAATATATACGACGATATGCTTTAATAGCGGCGAGGCTAATTAAAGGATCGCGCGTGACGGACGGAGAGAACCAAAGGCTCGGCGCCTATGTCGAGACGAGCACGGGAGGCGAGCGCGTGCGCGCCTATGTGCCTGCCCCGCTGCCGCCGAATCCGCCGCTCGAACTCGGACGGTTCATGCAGGTCTACGAACGCGCCATTGCCGCGGTCGGGCGCCTCGACGGCGTAACCACGATCCTGCCCTCGACGCCTTTGTTCCTCTACATGTACGTCCGCAAGGAAGCCCTCCTGTCCTCGCAGATCGAGGGCACGCAATCCTCGCTGTCCGACCTGCTGCTGTTCGAAAATCACGAGGCGCCAGCCGTCGGACTCGACGACGTGACCGAGGTTTCGAACTACGTCGCGGCGATTGAGCATGGCGTCTCCCGGATGCGGGGCGGATTTCCGCTGTCGCTCCGGTTGATCCGCGAAATGCACGCCATCCTGCTCAAGTCGGGCCGGGGCGCAGCGAAGCAACCGGGCGAATTTCGCCGCTCGCAGAACTGGATCGGCGGAACCCGGCCCGGCAACGCCCTGTTCGTGCCTCCGCCGCCGAACCGGCTGGACGAGTGCCTCGATGCGCTGGAGCGCTTCCTGCACAGCGAGGATACGGCGCTGCCCCCGCTCATCCGGGCGGCCCTGGCCCATGTCCAGTTCGAGACGATCCATCCCTTTCTCGACGGCAACGGACGCCTGGGCCGGCTGCTCATCACGCTGATCCTGTGTGAGGCTGGAGTGCTGCGCGAGCCGATCCTCTATCTCAGCCTGTTCCTGAAATCCCGGCGCGACGACTATTACCGGCTCCTGCAGGAGGTCCGGCAGGCCGGGACTTGGGAGACCTGGATGGAGTTCTTCCTGACCGGCGTGGCGGAGACCGCCGAACAGGCTGCCGCGACCGCGCGCGATCTGATCGCCATGTTCGACACCCATCGACAGGAGATCGCCGGCCTCGGCCGAGCGGCTCCGTCGGCGCTCCGGGTCCACGAACTCATGCAGGCCAGCCCGATCGTCACCATCCAGACTGTCTCCCAAAAACTCGCCGTCTCCTTCCCGACCGCCAGCACGGCGCTGGAAAATCTCGCCAAGATCGGTGTCGTGCGCGAGACCACGGGACGGCAGCGCGGCCGGATCTATGCCTATTCGGACTATCTGGCCTTGCTCGACCGCGGCACCGATCCGTTGCCGACCTAAAAAGTTAAGGGCTTCTAAACAGCGGCCGCATAGCGTGGCGGTCGAATTGGTTTCGGGATGGGGAGGCGAAATTTTCTGGGAGGCGGCCCGCTGCGGGCCGACGAAGTGAAGTGTGGACATAGAGCTTCGAGATTTGCGTCTGGCGGTCGTAACGTCACAGTACCGCAGCCTGAGACAGGCGGCGGAAGCCCTGAACATACGCCAATCGACCTTGAGCCGCCGGCTGCACGAGATCGAGCGCCAGCTTGGCGTGGTGTTGTTCGAAAGGACGAATGGCGGCACCCACCTCACCACGGTGGGGCTGGAGTTCGTCGCGAGCGCCAAGCGGATACTCGATGATGTGGACACGGAACTTCGGAGGCTCAGGAGCAGAAGTCGTGGCGAACTTGGCCTATTGACGATCGGCGTTCATGCCTCCCCTTCGGCCGGGAACATGCACGCGACGCTGGTCGAATACCACCGGCGCTTTCCGGATGTGGATGTACGCACCGTCGATGGTAGCCATGATCGGCTGCTTGTTGCTCTCGCGGGAAACGCAGTCGATGTCGCGATCATGACGGGTCATGCGACGGCATGGGACGGCCGGCTGCTTCCGCTTTGGAGTGAGCGGGTGATCGTCGCTTTTCCGGGGCATCATCCGCTTGGCCATAATTCGAGGATTCGTTGGGCGGATCTTGCGAACGAAAAGTTCCTCGTCCCGCAGCAAGGTCCCGGACCAGAGCTTGAGGGGCTGCTCGCTGCGAAGCTCCGTCATGCCATTGGTTCTCAGCATATCATCCATCAGGACTCGTCACTGGACAGACTGCTGAGCCTAGTCAGTGCGAACTATGGCACGCTCTTGATGTTCGAGGGCGCGACGGGGGTGCGCCACGAAGGCGTGGTCTATAGGGAGGTCTGGGACGACGACGGCCCGACCCAGACCAATTTCATGGCGTACTGGCGAGAAGCGAACAGCAATCCCGCCTTGGGATCGTTCCTGGCCATGTTGCACGAACACTATCCCGATTTCTCGGCCGAACCGAAAGCGACCTGACCGCTCCGATCGCGTCGCGCCTTCGCGAACGCGCGGTCGGTCGCCATGAATCGCTCGACCATCGGCACGATGAGCTTCGAGGGGGCGGGAGCCGTTTGGCCAGTCGTCCGGCCGAGCACTTGAGCATAAGCGACAAGATCCCGATGCACGGCAGCGGGCAATTCGATGCTGATCTTGACCGGCTTGTCGTCGGCCAGCGGCCCAAGCTTTAGCTTCGTCATGGATTCCCTCCGTGTCCGTAGGGCGTCAACACCAGATCGCGGGTGACGATGACACGAACCGGGAAGCCCGGGCGGATGGTCAGCGTCGGCTGAATATTGAGCTGGCGCTGAACGATCTGCTGGCCGGTCTGGCTGATGCTGTTCGAGGCGCCGCTGCGGATCGCCTGCACGAGATTGTTCTCGTTCTGGCTGGTGCCGGCTTCGGCGCCGACACTGAGTAGCGTCGACAGCAGGGCGGCCTTGAACAGCATACCCCAATGGTTGTCGACCGCGTCCTCGAGCCCGGCATAGCCTTCCGTGTCGGCGCCAGGCTGGCGCTCCAGCACGATCGACGTGCCGTCCGGCATGATGATGCGGGTCCAGACCAGCAGGATGCGGCTCTGACCGAAGGCGACGGAGCTGTCGTACTGGCCGATCAGCTTCGCACCCTGCGGGATCAGCAGATATTGGCCCGTAGGGCTATCGTAGACCGCCTCCGTCACCTGGGCGGTGATCTGTCCGGGGAGGTCTGAGCGGATGCCGGTGATAAGCGCCGCGGGAATAACCGTTCCCGCCTGTACCACGTAGGGCGAGGCTTTAGCTTCGATCCGATCCGGACTCACTGTACGCTTGTCGGTCGAAGCATTGAGAAATGCCGTCTTGCGGTCCTGCATGTTCTGCGCAGCGCCGGCGTCGACCGGCGGTGTGGGCGTCGGACCCACCGTGGTCCCCGTCGCAGCCGGCGTGGCGAGCCCGACCGGCTGCGGCTGCTGATTGGTCTGGGCGAAGAGACGGCTGAGCCGCGCCGCCTCGATCTCTTGCGCCCTGCGCTGTGCCTCCGGATCAGGCGTCGTCCCGGGAGTCACGGTATTGGGCGCAGCCCCGGCATTGAGGATCGGCTTGCCGAGATCGCCGGGCAGCGGCGGCCCGAGCGGGGGCGCCTGGCGCGGTAGGCCGGTGTAGTCCTTCGGTAGGCCAGCGAGGCCCTCGGCGGAGGGACGGTTCTGCGTGGAAAGCAGCTCCTGGCCGCTCTGCGCCGCGTTGCGAGTCTGGAGCGCGTAGCCGAGCGCGCCCGCGACGGCGAGCGCCGAAACGGCGCCCAGGCCAATCAGCACCCTGCGCGACAAGCGCGTGACGCGCGGCCGTTCGCCCCGAAGCCGCAGATCGGGCGGTACGACGGGCGTCGGCGACGGCGGTTGTTCTTCAGGACCTTTCGCCGTCATGACCGCGGCCTTCCATCGGTGCGGACGATGCGCACGCGCCGCTCGCTATCCTTGTCGCCGAGACGCAATTCGGCGGCTGCGAACAGGCGGTCGACGATGTAATAGTTGCGGTTGACCCGGTAGTTCACCAGCTCGGAGCCGCCGGCCGGTCCGATGACGAACAGTGGCGGCATCTCGCCCTGGGCAATACCGCTCGGGAACTCGATGTAGACCTTGTGCCCGTCGTCGAAGGCGCGCAGCGGGCGCCAGGCCGGATTGTCGCCCTGGATGGCATAACGGAAGTTGATCGAGGCGAGATCGACGCCGCTGGCAATCGGCGCCGCGACGTCGGCCTCCTGGTTCTGCCGCCGAAGCGCGATGAGCTGATCTTCGGGATACTGCCAGGAGACTGAGGCCATGTAGGTCTTCTCGGTCGAGCGCAGCTCGAGGAGGTAGGTCCGCCGATCCGTGTTGATGACCAGATTGGTGAGCAGATCGGGTCTCGTCGGCTTGACCAGGATGTGAACTTTCTTGGTGACGCCCGTGCCGCTCTCGGTATCGCCGATAATCCAGCGCACGGTGTCGCCGGCGGCGACGGGGCCGGAGCCGACGAGCTGCTCGCCGTCCTGCAGCGCGATGTCGGTGATCTCGCCGGGCGCCGTATAGACTTGGTAGAGCGCCCCGCCGGAGAACGGATAGACCTGGACCGCGTTGATGAAGCCGTTACGCACCGGCTGAATCCGCGCGGCTGCGTTGGCCTGGTTGACGCGCACGGTCGGGTCGGCGGCTTCCGGCGTCGGCTTGCCACCGTCGATCGGCTTCAGTTGTCCGGGCAGCGGAAGCAGCTTCGGCAGCTCCACGATCTTGATGGGGGCCGGCGGCTCGACGGTGAGCTTCGCTGGCGCTGCGCTGTCGTAATTGATGTCGGGCGGAATGAAGTTGTGCGCGCAGCCGCCGAGTGCGGTCACGGACATCATCAAAGCCGCGAGGCCGACTTTACGGAAAGCCGCATTTGCTCCTTTCCGGCTTTGCTGAATGACGGAGAAACGCGAAGCCGGACCGCCGGCTTCCATGGAAATCGGCGAGGTCATTGTCCTAGCTCCTTCGACCAGTTGATGGCGGTGACGTAGATGCCGAGCGGGTTCTTGCGGAGCACGTCGGCGGAGGTTGGCGTCTGGATGGCGATGGTGAGAATCGCGGTCCAGCGCGTGTTGTCGGCGAGTGCGCCGTCCTGGTAGCGATGCTCGACCCACTCGATGCGGAAGCTCGAGGGCGAGGCGCGGATCACGCTCGAGACGTCGATGGCGATCTGCTGCTTGCCAAGCTTGGCGAAAGGGTCGTTCGCGCGGGCGTAGTCGTTGAGCGCTTGGGAGCCCGAGGTGGTGGTGAAGTCGTAGGCCTGCAGCCAGTTCTGCCGCACGATGATCGGATCGGCCGGCAGGGCGCGGACCATCTGGACAAAGTGGGCGAGATACCAGGCGATTTGCGGGTCGCTGGGCGTGTAGTCGGCGGCGGCGGGCGCGACGGCCTGCGCCTGGCCGAGCTTGTCGACCTGCACCACCCAGGGGACGATGGTGCCGTGGGTGGATTGCCAGACGAGACCGCTGGCGAGACCCATTGACAGCGCGAGCGAGCCGAAGGCCATCAGCCGCCAGTTCTTCGCCTGCACCCGGGCCGAACCGATGCGGTCGTCCCAAACCTGGGCGGCGCGCTGATAGGGGGTCTCAGGCTCGGGCGTCCGGCCGTAGCGAACCGTGGGGCGGCGGAACAGCGCCATGTCTTATTCTCCTCCTGAGAGATCGACGGAATGGCCGCCGCCATGGCTGTCGCCGGACCTGAGGACCTGCGCGGCGGTCTGCGCCCCGTGGACCATCGACTGGTTGCGCTTCATGCGCTGGGCCCAGGCGGGTGGGCCGGAACCCTCCGATCCGCCCGTGGGCGCCGCGGGCGTGCTTGGTGAATTGCCGCCGACCGTCCCTCCGGTCGACGAGCCGCCGGTTGCGGCGAAACTGGACCGAGCGCCGGCGGCGAAGCTTTCCCGCATCGAGCTGCCGGCTTGAGCGGCGGCGCGCCGCACAGGAGCCGCGGCGGCTGAAGCGGCCGCTCGCCCAACCCGGCCGAGTCCGGCCGCGACGCCCGACGCGCCGGACCGGCCGGCCGAAGCGAGGCTGTAAGCGGAGGATGCGCCGCCCGCCATCGCCGCGCCGCCGCGTGCGGCGGCGGCCGTGCCAGAGGCAGCCGCCATCGCCCCTCTCCCGGCCAGGCCGAGCGCACCGGCGCCGGCCATTGCCGTGCCGGCGACAGCGAGGCCGGTGCCGACAGCGGCGCCTGCGCCGAGCTGGGGCGCGCCGGAGACCAGGCCGGTGGCGATCCCGGGGCCGAAGATGCCGAGGCCCAGCATGGCGAGCGCAGCCAGCACGACGGACAGCGCTTGCTCGACCGTCGGCTGGCCGCCGGCGTAGGTCTGTGTGAACTGCGAGAAGAGCCCGGTGCCGATGCCAACGATGACGGCCAGCACCATCACCTTGATGCCGGACGCGACGATGTTGCCGAGCACCTTCTCTGCGAGGAAGGCAGTCTTGTTGAAGAGGGCGAAGGGAATAAGGATGAAGCCGGCCAGTGTGGTCAGCTTGAATTCGATCAGCGTGACGAAGAGCTGAACCGCCAGAATGAAGAAGGCGATCAGCACCAGGACCCACGAGACCATCAGCACCGCGATCTGCACGAAGTTCGCGAAGAAGCTGGTGAAGCCCATCATCTGGTTGGCCGCATCGAGCAGCGGCTGTCCGGCGTCGAGCCCGACCTGGGCGAGCTTGCCCGGCCGCAGGAAGTCGGCGGTGCTGATAGACGAGCCGCCCGCCTTCAGGCCGAGGCCGGCGAAGCTGTTGAAGACGATGGCCGATAGATTGTTGAAGTTGTTGATGATGAAGGCGAAGAAGCCGATGTAGAGGGTCTTCTTCACCAGGCGCTGGAGGATGTCCTCGTCGGCGCCCCAGGCCCAGAACAGGCCTGCAAGGGTGATGTCGATGACGATCAGCGTGGACGAGAGATAGCCGACTTCGCCCTTGATCAGGCCGAAGCCGGAATCGATGTAGGTGGTGAAGGTGTTGAGGAAGGTGTCGATGACGCCGACGTTGTTCATCGCGCATCTCCCTTAGAAGGGGTGGCCGGCGCGGCAGCGCCTGGGGGCGTTTGTGGCGGCAGAGGCCGCGCCGGCCTGCCGAAGAATCGCTGGCGGTTCTCCTCCCAGACCGCGACGCAATGCGGATCTTCGGCATCCTGGGGACCGAGCGCGCTGCAACGGCGCAGCTCGGCCGAGAGGTCGTCGGATGCTGGTGTGACGATGGTCGGAGGGGTCTCGGCAATGGGGGCCGAGTGGCGCCGGTTGGTCACCACAAGAGCCGTGATGGCGACCGCGATCAGGGCGACGATCGCGGCGGCGCGGAAGATTTCCGACCGTCCCAGCATCGCCGCGCCTCAGTTGCCGCTGAACATGGTGACGTTTCCGGGCTGATAGCCGGTGCGCGTCGAGAAGGTCTTGTAGTTCTGCTGGCCTTGCGCCTCGGCCGAGGCGGTACGCGCCTGCTCCAGGGCGTCGGCCCGACTCTTGGCCGACAGCACGGCGACGAGATCGGAAAGCTGCTGAGATTGCAGCGCCAACAGTTGGTTGCCGGCCTGTGCCGCCTGCAGCGCGCCGGTGGCGCTCTGGCTGGCCGTGACTAGCGAGGTCATCGCACTGGAGTTCGTCGGGATGTTGCCGACCACGCCCGCCTGTACCTTCAGGCTGTCCTCGAAGGCGGCGACGGAGTTCTGCCAGCGGGTCTGCGCGTTGGCGACCATGGCGGTGGTCGAACCTGTGCCGGCGGCCGAACCGTAGCTCGTAGAATAGGCCTGCTCGATGCGCTGGACGTTGAAGGCGATGTTCTGCGCCTGACCTAGCAGTGACTGGGTCTGGGCGATCGACGACTGAAGCTGGGTCAACGTCGACATCGGCAGGTTTGCAAGGTTGCGCGCCTGGTTGACCAGCGACGTCGCCTGGTTGGTCAGCATCGTGATCTGATTGTTGATCTGCTGCAGCTCGCGCGCGGCGGTGAGCACGTTCTGGCCGAAGTTGGTCGGGTCGTAGACGATCCACTGCGCCGATGCGGGGGGCGCGCCGACGGCCAGGGTGAGCACGGCGGCGCTTGCCGCCGCCAGATGGCGCAGCTTGATCATGATGATGTCTCCAGGTTGATCAGGTCAGGGATGAGATCGGCGGCCCAGAGGAGCTCGTGGTCCGCGAGCCAAGCGGGCGTGAAAGCATCGCGGCCGTGCTCGGCGACGACGCGCTCGATCGCGGCGTGGTCCGCCTTGGAGGAAGCGGCACAGAAGGCGAGCGCTACGGGGCCGAGACCTAGCTCGAACAGGCGATTGCCGCGGCGCGACTGGCAGTAGTAGTCGCGCTTCGGCGTGGCGCGGGCGAGGATCTCGATCTGGCGATCGTTCAAGCCGAAGCGGCGATAGATCGCGGTGATCTGCGGCTCGATCGCGCGCTCATTCGGCAGGAAGATACGCGTCGGACAGCTCTCGACGATCGCGGGCGCGATGTTGCTGCCGTCGATATCCGACAGCGACTGCGTGGCGAAGACGACGGAGGCATTCTTCTTGCGCAGCGTCTTCAGCCACTCGCGTAGCTGCTGGGCGAAGGCCGGATCGTCGAGGACCAGCCACCCCTCGTCGATGATGAGCAAGGTCGGCCGGCCGTCGAGGCGGCCCTCAATGCGATGGAAGAGATAGGTCAGCACGGCGGGCGCCGCTCCGGCGCCGATCAGGCCCTCGGTCTCGAACGCCTGCACCGGAGCGGAGCCGAGCTGCTCAGCCTCGGCATCGAGTAGGCGGCCCGAGGCTCCACCGACGCAATAGGGCTGCAACGCCTGCTTCAGCGCCGTCGACTGCAACAGGACCGCCAGGCCGGTGATGGTGCGCTCGCCCACGGGCGACGACGCCAGCGAGCTCAGCGCCGACCAGACATGCTCCTTGGCGGTCGGATCGATGGTGACGCCCTCCTTCGCGAGGATGGCCGCCACCCACTCCGCCGCCCAGGCGCGCTCCGACTGATCGTCGATGCGGGCAAGCGGCTGCAGCGACACCGAATGTTCCGATCCAGCCGACAGGCTGCCGCCGAGATCGTGCCAATCGCCGCCCATGGCGATCGCCGCGGTGCGGATCGACCCGCCGAAATCGAAAGCGAAGATCTGGTTGTTGCGGTAACGGCGGAACTGCATCGCCATCAGCGCGAGCAGCACCGACTTGCCCGCGCCGGTCGGGCCGACGATCAACGTGTGGCCGACGTCGCCGACATGCAGGCTGAGTCGGAAGGGCGTCGAACCTTCCGTCTTGCCGTAGAGCAGCGGCGGCGCCTGGAAATGCTCATCCCTTGCCGGCCCAGCCCAAACTGCCGAAAGCGGGATCATGTGCGCCAGGTTCAGCGTCGAGACCGGCGGCTGACGGACGTTGGCGTAGGCATGGCCGGGGATGGAGCCGAGCCAGGCCTCCAGCGCATTCACTCCTTCCGGCATGCAGGTGAAGTCGCGGCCCTGAATCACCTTCTCCACCAGCCGGAGCTTTTCAGCGGCGAGACCCGGGTCCTCGTCCCAGACAGTGACTGTCGCAGTGACATAGGCTTGGCCAACATCGTCGGAGCCCAATTCCTGCAGGGCGAGATCGGCGTCGGCGGCCTTGTTGGCCGCGTCGGAGTCGACGAGGGTCGACGCCTCGTTGGTCATCACCTCCTTGACGATGGCGGCGATGGACTTGCGCTTGGCGAACCACTGCCGGCGGATCTTGGTGAGCAGCTTCACCGCTTCGGTCTTGTCGAGGAGGATCGCCCGGGTGGACCAGCGGTACGGGAAGGCGAGCCGGTTCAGCTCGTCGAGGATGCCGGGATGCGTCGTTGTCGGGAATCCGACCACAGTGAGCGTGCGAAGATGATGGGCGCCGAGGCGGGGCTCGAGGCCGCCGGCAAGCGGCTCATCGGCGAGCAACGCATCGAGGTGCATCGGTGTCTCGGGCACGCGGATGCGCTGCGCACGGGTCGAGATTGTCGAGTGCAAGTAGGTCAGCGTGTCGCCGTCGTCGAGCCAGGCCACCTCGGGCATGAACCCCTCGACCAGTTGCAAGACGCGATTGGTCCGATCGACAAAGCCGCGCAGCAGCTCCCACGGATCGACGCCCGTCTGCGCGCGGCCCTCGTAGAGCCAGCCCTCGACGCGGGAGGCGTCCTCGGCGGGCGGGAGCCAGACGAAGGTCAGGAAGTAACGGCTCTCGAAATGAGCGCCAGCCTCTTCGAAGGCATCCTGGCGCTCGAGATCAACCAGCGCTGACGCCGGATCGGAAAAGCTGCTGTGCGGATAGGTCTGCGCGGCGATCCGTTGCGCCTCGACAAAGATCGCCCAGCCGGAGCCGAGACGGCGCAGCGCATTGTTGAGTCGGGCGGTCACGCCCACCAGCTCGGCCGGCGTGGCGCTATCGAGGTCCGGTCCGCGAAAGCGCGCCGTGCGCTGGAAAGAGCCATCCTTGTTGAGGACAACGCCCTCTTCGACCAAGGCCGCCCAGGGCAGGAAGTCGGCGAGACCGGCGGGACGACTGCGATATTCTGCAAGGTTCAGCATCGGAGCCTCAGACGCCGAGAAAGGCTGGGTAACGAAGGTGCCGGCGCACCACGTCGACGAACTGCGGATCGCGCTTCGCCGCCCAGACGGCCGCAGTGTGACCTACCGCCCAGATCAGCGCGCCGGGGATCCAGAGCCGCAGGCCGAGGGCGATCGCCGCGGCGAGCGTGCCGTTGGCGATCGCGACGGTCCGCGGCGCGCCGCCCATCAGAATTGGGTCGGTAAGCGCGCGATGGACCGGCGCGAAGAAGCCGGGCACGTCGGGATCGACGATCGCGGCCATCAGACCAGCGCTCCGCCGGAGAAGGAGAAGAAGGACAGGAAGAAGCTCGACGCGGCGAAGGCGATCGACAGGCCGAACACAATCTGGATCAGCCGGCGGAAGCCGCCGCTCGTGTCGCCGAAGGCGAGCGTCAGGCCGGTCACGGTGATGATGATGACCGAGATGATCTTCGCGACGGGCCCTTGCACCGACTCCAGGATGGAGTTGAGCGGGGTCTCCCACGGCATGGAGGAGCCGGAGGCGTAAGCCGCCGGGGCGAAGGCGAGCGTCAGGGTCGCGAGCGTAACGAGCTCGGCCACGCGGCGACGCGAAGAATGAGCGACAGCGAGAACACGGATCATGATGGGTCTCCGGGGGGCAAGAGGTCGCCGCCCGCCCCGGCGGACTGGACGCGGTAATCGCCGGTGGCGGGATCGAGACCGGCGATGAGTGCGAGTTCGGAAAGGCGGCGTTCGCTGCCGCGCCCGCGCAGCACCGCGACGAGATCGATAGTCTCGGCGATTAGCGCCCTGGGGACGGTGACGACGGCTTCCTGGATGAGCTGCTCGAGGCGGCGCATCGCGCCAAGCGCGGTGCCGGCGTGGACCGTGCCGATGCCGCCGGGGTGGCCAGTGCCCCAGGCCTTCAAGAGGTCCAGCGCCTCCGCGCCGCGCACCTCGCCGATCGGGATGCGATCGGGGCGCAGGCGTAGCGAGGAGCGGACCAGATCGGAGAGCGAGGCGACGCCGTCCTTGGTGCGGAGCGCCACAAGGTTGGGCGCGCGGCATTGCAGCTCGCGGGTGTCCTCGATCAACACCACGCGGTCGGTGGTGCCGGCGATCTCAGCCAGGAGGGCGTTGGTGAGCGTGGTCTTGCCGGTCGAGGTGCCGCCGGCAACGAGGATGTTCTTGCGATCTGCCACGGCGGCGCGGAGCGCCGCGGCCTGCCCGGCGAGCATGATGCCGGCGGCGACATAATCGTCGAGGGTGAACACCGCGACGGCAGGCTTGCGGATCGCAAAGGCCGGGGCGGCCACCACCGGCGGCAGAAGTCCCTCGAACCGCTCTCCCGTTTCGGGCAACTCGGCCGAGACACGCGGTTTGTCGGCATGGACCTCCGCGCCGACATGGTGCGCGACTAGGCGCACGATCCGCTCGCCATCGGCGGCGGACATCGTCCGGCCGCTATCCTCCAGACCCCCCGACAGCCGGTCTATCCAAAGCCGGCCGTCGGGGTTGAGCATCACCTCGACGATCGACGGGTCTTCGAGGAAGCCGGCGATGGCGGGACCGAGCGCGGTGCGCAGCATGCGCGCACCGCGGGAGAAGGCCTCGGAATGAAGTGGTGTGACCGCCACGATCGTCCCCGTCATTGGCAAATCGCGACACGCGACTAGCGACGGGGACGATTAGAAAAGGCAGTAAGTAGGGCGATTCAACAAGTATTCATATGGCGTAGGGGCCGGGCGTAAAGCAGCGAAAAAATACTTGCTGGGTGCGGACTTGGTTTCGACGGCTTCGGTGACGCTCCGGTTATTCGGGATCGCGTCTAGTCGGTGTCCGCCGATCGAGTCGGGTCTTCCCGCGCATCGTCGGGGATCTCTTGCCGAAGCTTTGGCCCCTGGCTGAGGCGCCGGCCAAGCGCGGCGACGAAGTTGTCGTAGCGAGGTCCAGCCTGCGCCCGCGCCGCCTTGGCAGCCGGTTCAGGAAGCGCCGGTGTCGTGGTGAGCCAGAAGCGGATGAACAGGGCGAGCGTCTCGACGGCGATGCCGACGTCGCGCTCGAGCCGCGCCAGGCGCCGGTCCTGCTGATCGAGGCGTTTGGCGATGGCAGCCTCGCGCCGCTCATCTGCGTCCGGCGAAAGGAACGAGGCGATGGCGGCCTCGGCGATCAGCGACATCGGTTGCTCTCGCCGCGCCGCGTAGACGGACAGGGACCGCATCACGTCCGGATCGAGATAGACGGAGATCTGGGCCTTCTTCTTCGGCGCCGGCATCCCAGCCTCACAGTCCCAGGTCGTCGCCGGGGTCGAGGGAGGCTTGGCGCGCCAAGCCCTGCATGAGGTCGTTCATCCGACCTACGCGGGGCGCATCCTCCTCAAGCTCGTCGGTCGGATCGAGGGCGAATTCGTTGTCGATCGGCTGCTTCTTCTCGACCGTCTCCTGGTTCAGTTCAGGCTGGCGACGGCGGTCCGAGTTCTTCGGGTCTTCATCGTCGGCCTCCTCGCCGTCACGCGCAGCTGGCGCCGGCGGCCGCGGGGGCAATGGCCGTGAACTCCAGTCGTCGGAACGACTCACTTTCGGCTGCGTCGGCGCAGGCGGCGGCAGGATGCGCTCCTGCAACCGCGCATCCTCGTAGTAGCGCGCCTTCCTCGCGCGGATCGGATGGACGCCAGACACCATGACGATCTCGTCGGTAGGCGGGAGTTGCATGACCTCGCCCGGCGTGAGCAGCGGGCGCGCCGTCTCTGATCGGGAGACCATCAGATGTCCGAGCCAGGGCGACAGCCGGCTGCCGGCATAGTTCTTCATGGCCTTCATTTCGGTCGCCGTGCCGAGTGCGTCGCTGACCCGTTTGGCGGTGCGCTCGTCGTTGGTGGCGAAGCTGACCCGCACATGGCAGTTGTCGAGGATCGAGTTGTTCGGCCCGTAAGCCTTCTCGATCTGGTTCAGCGACTGGGCGATGAGAAAGCTCTTGATCCCGTAGCCCGCCATGAAGGCGAGCGCGGACTCGAAGAAGTCGAGCCGCCCCAGCGCTGGGAACTCGTCGAGCATCAGGAGCAGCCGTCGCCGACCGGCCTTGGCCAGCAGGTCCTCCGTGAGCCGCCGGCCGATCTGGTTGAGGATCAGGCGGATCAGCGGCTTGGTGCGGTTGATGTCCGAGGGCGGCACCACGAGGTAGAGCGTCGTCGGCCGCTCGCCGGCCACGATATCGCCGATCCGCCAGTCGCAACGCCGCGTCACCTCGGCCACGACAGGGTCGCGATAGAGGCCAAGGAACGACATGGCCGTACTCAAGACGCCGGAGCGCTCGTTGCCGGATTTGTTCAACAACTCCCTGGCGGCGCTTGCGACGACGGGATGAACGCCAGCCTCGCCAAGATGCGGCGTGCGCATCATGGCCGAGAGCGTGGACTCGATCGGCCGCTTCGGATCAGACAGGAACGATGCGACGCCGGCGAGCGTCTTGTCCTCCTCGGCATAGAGGACGTGAAGGATGGCGCCGACCAAAAGCGCGTGGCTGGTCTTCTCCCAGTGGTTCCGCTTTTCGAGGCTGCCTTCGGGATCGACGAGGATGTCGGCGATGTTCTGGACGTCGCGCACCTCCCACTCGCCTTGGCGCACTTCGAGCAGCGGATTGTAGGCCGATGACTTCGCATTGGTCGGATCGAACAGGAGCACGCGGCCGTGCTGGGCGCGGAAGCCGGCGGTGAGCTGCCAGTTCTCGCCCTTGATGTCATGGACGATCGCCGAGCCCGGCCAGGTCAAGAGCGACGGGATGACGAGGCCGACGCCTTTGCCCGATCGCGTCGGCGCGAAGCACAACACATGCTCCGGCCCATCGTGGCGCAAATAGCTGCGCTGGTAGCGGCCCAGCACGACGCCATCGGGTCCGCTGAGTCCAGCGGCTTCGATCTCCTTCGGTTGCGCCCAGCGGGCAGAGCCGTAGGTCTCGGCATTCTTCGCCTCGCGGGCGCGCCAGACGGACATGCCGATCGCGACAGCCGCAGCGATGATCCCACCCGATGCGGCGATGTAGGCTCCCTCGATGAAGATGTCGGGCGCGTAGGCGTCGTAGGCGTACCACCACCAGAAGAAGGCCGGCGGAAGGTAGAACGGGAAATGCAGCAGCTCGAACCACGGGTGGCCGAGCTGTGGCTGGAAGCCGAGGCGCCAGGCCGTCCACTCCGTCGCGCTCCAGATCGCCAGCAGGACGATCGCAAAGACGGTGATGACCTGGCCCCAGAGAATCTTGGTCGCGGACATAGAAGACGTCCTTTCATGAGGTCGATGATTGTAGGGATCAGTCACAGACCGAGCCCCCGGTTGCGGCCGAAGCCCCAGTCGATCCCGCCATCCGCGCGGGCGACGCCGGAGACGTGGCGGCCGAGCTGCTTTTCGAGGGTGGGCGTCCAGGGCACGAGCTGGAAGCCAAGGCCGTCGTCGATCATGGCGAAGCGGCCGGAGGCGAGCGCGAAGCGTTGTCGGTAGGTCCCGGCGACATACTCGCCCGTCGCCGCGCCATTGAACGGCTGGCCGGTTTCGGCGGCGAGCCGCTCGCCCAACGCCTCCACCTCCCGCTGTCGAAGCGTTCCGATCAGGCCGGAGGCGAACACGATCCCCCGCGCCTGTCGCTCGGCGAGGCCCTGCTCGATGAGCCGGTCCGCCCGGCGATCCATCGCCTCGCGGACCTCGGCCCCGAAGCCGGCCTGGCCGAGCGCCACCGGATCGCGCGCGACCGCCTGGCGATCAAGCCAAGTCGCGCCGCTCGCCGTCACCTGGTCTTCGATGGCGAGGTCGGAGCGCGCCGCAATGGCAACGCGACGCCGGCCTTGCGCGTCGTCGAACTTGCGCAGCTCGACGATCGAGCCTGGTGCGCTGTCGCCGGCGGCCTCGAGATCGGGAAGCTTGATGTGGTGGGTCCGCCCGTCGACACCGTCGACGACAGCGTAGGCCGTACCCTTCAGCTCATCCTCGAGGCCGCGATCGACCAGGCGGCCGATGATCGGGACATCCAGGCTCTCGCCAGCGAGCACATAACTCGCCGCGGCTCGCTCGATGCCACGTTCTGTCAGGCTGCGGTGGATGCGCTTGATGATGTCGCCGCGCTCGCCCAGCTCGCGCAAGGTCGTCTCCGCGGCCGAGTCCATCGTCCATTGGCCCGGCCCGTGCTGGTGCGCGAGACCAAGACCCTCCAGGCGCCGCAACCGTCCGACCTTGAGAGCTTCGAACGGATCAGGCTGACGTCCGGCATCTGGTGCGAGATCGATGACGCCGTGTCGATCGGCATCGCGGGCGAGCTGCCGGTCGAGTTGGGTCCAGCGCTCGGCGTCGACCTGGCGCTCGAGCGCGCGACGGATGTCGAGATCGCTGCGCAGCCCCAGCTCTTGCGTCACCAGGTCCTGGGCCCGGGCACGCATCCCCTCCTTGATGTAGTCGCGCGAAATGACGAGGTCCTGGCCGTCGTCGGCGACGCCGCGCACGATGATGTGGACGTGGGGATGCTGCGTATTCCAGTGATCGACGGCGACCCAATTGAGCTTGGTGCCGAGATCCTTCTCCATCTGGCCGACCAGCTCGCGGGTGAAGCCTTTCAGGTCGGCCATCTCCGGCGCGTCCTCGGGCGAGACGATGAAGCGGAAGTGATGGCGGTCCTTCTCGCCCCGCTCCGCGAAGGCCTTGGGGTCGGCGTCCTCGGTCTCGGGACCGAACAGCCTGGCCTTCTCCCCGTCCCGGGTGACGCCCTCGCGCCGGAGGTAGCCGAGGTGGGCTGCGAGCGGCGCAGCGCGAGCGGTATGGCGGACGACGCGGGTCTTCACCGTGACCAGACGAGAGCGGCCAGTCAGCAGATGGTTGGCCCGAACGCTGGCGGCTCGGCCGCGGCCGAAGGTGGAGCGCCGTCCGCTGCGCAAGAGACCTTGGCGCGAGACGCCGCCGCCGGCGCGTTGCGCTGCCGCGAGCGCCTGGGCGACGAAGGGCTTCGTGCGCTGGTTGCGGGTTGAGCGGATGCGGCCCGGGCGAGGCTGGAAATCGTTCTCGTCAGCCATCGCCGGCCCCGGCAATGTGCGGAAAAGTCAGCTCCGGCAAAGCGTTGTGGGTCCGGCGCACCTTGCGCGCCAGGGCCGCACATTGCCGGATCGCTGAAAAATCCCAATAAAAACAACCGACCGACCGAGCCGCACCTTGCGGCCTTTTATCTCGCCCTCGGTCGGTTGGTTTCTGCGTTCCTTCCCTGCCTGCCCTTCCTTCTTCCCGGAAGGACGCTGTGCCGCGCCCGCCTGCGAAATCGCGCTCTATAGCTGCGATGTAGCCTCCGGGGACGTCAGACGCCGCCGAGCGGACAGGGAAAGCGCGGGCCGACTGAGGTGATGTAGCGGCACATCGGCGGGAGAGCGGCGCGATCACGGTTTCGGCCCCGCTGCGGAAACGTGGACGAACAGCCCATCGGATTGCGGTGCGATGGCCGACAGGTCGCGCACCGCGATGGCAGCCGGCGCATCGCTCGACGGCTGTTTGGATGGCGCGCCATCGACAGGCTCAGCGCTTGCCGATCGCGTGATGAAGAGAGGGGCCTGTGTCCAAGACGGCGGACCGGAGGCCGCCACGAGGACAGGCCCATCGGTCGCGCCGTCCCCGACAAAAGGGACAAGCGCCGCGACGTAAGCGACGGTTTCAGGCGGTAGCGGACGATGCCGGTCGCGATAATCTTCGTATCGCCCCGGCCCGGCATTATACGCCGCGAGGAATCCCGGCGATCCGTAGCGGTCGTGCATTTCCCGCAGGAAAGCGGCGCCCGCCAAGATGTTGTCGTGCGCATCGAACGCGTCGCGCCCGAGGCCGTAGCGAGCGCGAAGCGCAGCCCAGGTTTCGGGCATGAGCTGCATCAGGCCCATCGCGCCCTTGGGCGAGACGGCACGGCGATCCCCACGACTCTCGATGCGCATGATCGCCCGTATCCACGCCTCAGGGATGGCGAAGCGCTGGGCCGCTTCGGCAATCAGACCGGCGTAGGAATCGCTCGCCGACCTCACCGCGATCGGCGTTGCCTGGGCGAAGACGGCGACGGCGGGCATACCGAGCGCCGTCACGCTGGCGAGCAGAAGAAGCGCGCGCCGCATCCGATCAGCCCCGATCGCCGCGCTTCGGCGGGCGGTTCCAGTTCAGCACCCAGGCGGACTTGTCGTCGCCCGATTGGAAGAGGTTGGCGCGGATCGCCTGCGCGAGTGCGGGATCGTCGATGACGAGTGAGACGTACTCGCCGGCCTTTTCGCCGGTGCGCTTCCAGCCCGCGCCGATCTCAGGGCCGTCGCCGTCGCCGAGATGGACGCGATAGTCCGGCGCGTTCTCGGCATCGGAGGATTCGGCCGGAACGAGGGAGAGGTCACGGTAGAAGAAGAGCGTCTGGATACGCCCGGTGAAGCCGGACTTGTCGCGGGTGAACTGACCAATCTGCGCCATGGGAAACCTCCGTTGTTGGCGGGTTGAGAAGCGGGTCAATCAGTGGCGGCGCGCCACACGAAGCGGCCGTCACCGGCCTCGTCGGTCCACAGCGGGACCGCGCGGGCGACAATCGCAGTGGTGGGAAGCGGGCCGAAATAGCGTCCGTCCAGGCTGTCCGGGACGGTCGGGTTCATGAGAAAGAGTTCACTGGGGCCGAGCGCATGGCAGCCGCTCCAACGCGGCAGCGGACGGCCGAGATGGTCGCGTTCACGCGCCGCGCCGACGGCGATGTGATCGACGGTGATGGCGTCGCCCGCGCGGCACACCGTCTGCCCAGGCAGCGCCATCACATGCTTCAGCAGCGGCACGCCCTTGGGCAGAAAGCCGCCATCGGCCAGGTAGCTGGCGATCGGTTCGGGCGCGCGCACGGCGACCAGCTCGAGCGCATGGAGCTGTCCGGCTGGGCGGAGCGCATAAAGCCCGGTCGGCGTGCTCGCCGTGGCATTCCAGATCAGGCGCGGCGCCGGATGGACGAAAGCCAAGCCGATGAAGACGAGCATGGCGAAATACGTCGTCATGACGTAGCCAAAGCGGGTCATAGCGTGACGCTCCGGCGCTTGAGCCAAGCGGCATGCTGATCGCGCGTGTAGGGGCGCGCTTCATGGCCGGCAGCGAGACGGTTGTGGAGGTGGCGCCAGTATTCCGGCGCGGCGTCGGCGGGATCGATGTCGAGTGTCTCGACGGCGTCGATCGCCTGCAGCACGCGCTCGACCTTGGGCCAGCTATCGACGCGCAGCAGGATCTCGCCGCCAGGGCGCACGAAAGGCAGCGTCTGGAGACGTGCGCCAGGCTCGACCGCGCGCACGATGTCCATGCGCGAGATAACGGTGCCGAAGTCGTTCGACGCCCAGCGCACGAACGCGAAAATGCTGCCTGGCTTGAAGCTCGAGATGCTGCGGCGGCGATCGAGGATTTTCTCCTCGGCACGCCGGCCGAAGCGTAGCCAGTGCTCGATCTTCTTCTCGATCCAGGTCAGTTCGACATGGGTGAGTGCGACGGTGCGCCGATGCGATGGCGGCACGACACGCGGCGGCGACGGCTCGTTGTCGTTCATGAGGACTCTCCGGGATCGGCGGGGAATTCGCGCGCGAAGAGGTCGCGCAGCATGTCGGCGACGGTGACCCCGCGCTGGAACGCGACGACTTTGATACGGCCGCGCAGCGCCGGCGTGACGTCGATCGTCAGGCGCGCGGTGAAGGCGGAGGGCTCGTCACCGCGACGGCTTGAGGCGTCAGGCGTCTTGATCCAGCTCTCGGCGTCGCCGGGCCGGGCGGCGAAGCCGCGTCGGGCGCCACGCGCGTTCATGGCGTAATCCTCGAGACTTCAGCGGCGAGCGCCGCGATCTCGCGCGCTGCGGCGCTCTGCTCGGCGAGCTCGAACACAAGCCGGCCGGACTGTGCGGCGTCGGCGAAGATGACGCGCTGGCCGATGGTGCTGGTGAGCACCGGCGGATCGTGATCGGCGAGCGTTTCGGCGGTCTCGCGAGCGATGATCGTGCGGGCCGCGCAGCGGTTCAGCACGAAGCGCGCCGCGATCTGTGGGCGATAGATGCGCGCTTCGCGCAGCAGCTCCAGCATCTCGGCCGAGGCCCAGCCGTCGAAGGGCGACGGCTGTACCGGGATCAGCACGAGGTCGGCGGCTAAGAGCGCCGAGCGCATCAGCCCCGCGATGCGCGGCGGTCCGTCGATGACGACATGATCGGCGGTGAGCGCGATCTCGGGCGCCTCGCGATGGAGCGTGTCGCGCGCGAGACCCACCACGCCGAAGAGCCGAGAGACGTCCTCCCGCGCCCGCTGCTGCGACCAATCGAGTGCCGAGCCCTGCGGGTCGGCATCGATCAGCGTGACGCGCTTGCCGTGCAGCGCCAGCTCGCCGGCGAGATGAAGCGCAAGCGTGGTCTTTCCGACGCCGCCCTTCTGGTTGAGCAGAGCGACGATCATCTCTTCCCTCCCGGCTTGCGACCGAAGGGCAGCGACGGCTGTCGTGCTGGTGGCTCGGAGGCCTGCGCAGCGGAGGTGGCGCGTTTATCCGCAGATCGCGCGGACCAACAACAAGAGTTAGATTCTGAGTTAGACTCTAAGTTAAGGCCTGGAATCGCCGTTTCCGGCCAAAGCGTTAGCTGCGGTTCGTGCGTGCGAAGTCCCGATAGGGCTGCGCGCGGAGTCCCGATACCCATTGCGTGCGAAGTCCCGAGCGCTTCCACAGCCCCATCCACAGGCGCTGTGGATAAGTGGGCGGGCAGGATTCGGAGTAGCTCGCGCCGGCCATCGCGCTCGATGCGCAAGCGATAGCCGGGCAGCGGCTGGCGAGCGGCGATGCGCCGGATCTGAAGCGCGAAATCGGAGACGCGCACCAGGCTTCCGGACTTCTGGTGGAGATGCGCAATCTCGAACAGCCAACCCTTGGGCTGGCGGCCGGCATGCTTGCGGGCGACGCGATAGAGCCAGCGTTCGATGCCGCCGGTCAGCCGGAAATACGTGGGGTCGATGGCGAGGACGAGCGAGCGATCGATGACGCCGCGGTAGAACCAATCGGGAAGTACGAACTCCATGCCCTCGACGCGACCGTCGCGCGTCGTGCATTCCTCCCACTCGTTGATCCAGGAGAACTGGTGCCGCTTCCAATGCTCGCCGTTGCGGATGGTTGTGCGGATGACGGTCGACTGCAGGCGGGCGAGCGCACCTTTCAAGAGCTTGTAGTCGCGGGCGCCCGTCTGCCGTCCGATCGCTGTGAGGAGCTGGTAGGGCGTGAAGCGCAGGAAGCGCGAGGTTTTGAAGCCGAGGTTTTCGGCCTCGACGATCTGGCTCGCCGCCCAGATCAGCACGTCGGCGTCCCAAATGGTCGCCATGCCGTGTTCGGGCACGGCGTAGACCTCGACGCGGACATCGCCGGCCGCGTAGTGGATGGGAGTTGTGCGCCGGGCTTTAGCGAGCGAGAAGAACGGCCGCTCCATCAAGTCGCGCTGATCGCGCGGGCTGGCGTCGCCGGTGGCGACGACGAACGGGTCGAGCTTGCTCCGTTCGCTGGCTGTGATGGGGCGGGGCGACGACATCGACGAGCGCCGCTTCAACGATGCACGTGGCCGGCGGCGCGGGCCTCGACGTATCGAGGATCCGACGTCGAGCGACAGGCCGCCTGGTCGGCCCAGGCTTCGAGATCGCCCACCGCATAGACGACGCGACCGCCGAGCTTGCGGAAAGTTGGACCGCTGCCGTGGCAGCGATACTTTTCCAGCGTGCGCGGTGAGATGCCGAGGATGCGCGCCGCCTCATGGGTTCTAACGTAGCGGGCGGCGAGCTGCGCGGACCTGTCGAGCATAGGAAGCCTCCGTGTTGCCTCGAAGCGCCGCGGCAAAGTCGCGGCATGTCGAGGTCACGGTGGCGGAGGGGCTGGGCGTTGGGGGTGGACGAAGATTTTCGGAAGGTTGTGTCCCCCTTCACGCGGCAATGAGCGGACGATTGTCCAATTCGTCACGGGCAAGGCGGGAATGAATGGTGGGGCAGTGCGCGCTCAAGGCCGGTATGTGGCTGATCAGCCGCCGCGCAGAAATTTGAGATAGCCGCGTTCGACGAGTGCAATCGAGTCGTGGATCAGACGGTTGGCCGAGCGCCGGGCGTGAGAGTCTTTCCACTCGACCGATGGAAGTTGGGCCTGTTCCGAGCGCAGGATCTTTTCCGCGACGTCGCGAGGGCCACCGCCCATGTCGTGAATGTCGAAGGCATGGAGAAGCTGAACGAGACGGCGCTTGCGTTGCGTCGTCAGTCGCAGAGCCTGGGGGAGAAGGCCGATGGTTTGGCCGCTCAGCCGGCGTATGAAGCGCGATGCGACGTCGAGCCGAAGATCGACCGATACGACGCCGATAGGCAGGAGAATCATGGGGCGCCGAGCGGCCAGATCGCTGCTGAGCCGGATGTGGAGCTCGCCCGACCCATCGACGATGACGACCTCCCGGCCCTCGTCATCGGTTCGGTCAGCGACAATCGAGCCGAGTTGGGATGGGTCGAGGGCCACAGGGGCGAACCCGCTCGGCGCTGCATCGAGCAGCAGCGTGCCGGGCGATAGTTCTGGCAGCCAGGTGACGGGTTCGGAGCCGACCGGAATGCTCGGGTCGTGGGCGAAACCGCAACCCCCATCGTCGGGCGAAATCCGCACGAGCGGACTCCGCATCGACATGATCGCGCGCGATCTGGCGCTGGATTCGGGCGAAGTCGCGCCGGTATTCGGCGTTGCGACGCAGGAATTCGACGGCGAAGCCGGGACGTTCGAGGCGATTCAAGTGATCGATCGTCTCCGGCGAGCGCCAATACTCTGTGGGCATGGCGGTTTCCTCTCGTCTTGCTCCCCTATTCGGGGAGCTTCAGAGCATCCGGAAACGCGGTCTTTGCGCTAGACCCTATGATTGCATCGCGTGCGACGACAACCCGCACAACAGACGTGTGGCGGCTCACTGCACCCGTGGCTCGAGCAGGTGCTGATAGCCGGTTTCGGTCATCCAGCGGGCGCGCGCCAGGTGGCTCTCATGGACGATTTTGGCGCGGCAGGGCTCTTGCGCTGGATCGAGCCCAAAGAGCACCAGCACGACCTCTCGCCAATCGGCGCCCTCTTCCTCGGCCATCAACAACCGAAGGTATATCGCCAGATGCTGCTCGTCATAGGCGTTCACGCGGTCGGTAAGCGGCGGCCGGTCATAGAAAGGCGCCTCGGTCATTGCGATCTTTCCCCCGTCGAGATCAAAGCAATGGAGTAGGGATTCATTTACCCCAAATTTTAACAGACTTCGCACCTGATTAAGCCAGCGCCGCGATGCTTATGGCGCATCACGTTGCTCAAGTTGACGGTGCAGGAGCGCTCTGGACCAGGGATGAATAGCATAACCCTCGGACGAATCGGAACGATCATTCCTGGAACGATGATTCCGATATCGGCTCCATCGTTGCCATGGATCTCAAGGAGGTCGTGGCGATCAATCTGCGTCGGTTGCGTCATGCGAAAGGAATGACGCAAGAAGAGTTGGCCGAACGGGCCGGGTTGAGCGCCCGGTACATTGGCGCGATCGAGCGCGCCGACGTGTCGGCGAGCGTCACGGTGCTGGGTCAGGTAGCCGAAGCGCTGGAGGCGGAGGCGGCCGAGTTGGTGCGAGGTCCTCATCGAAAGGGCGACTCGGCGGTCTCGGCCGAGCCTCAAGAATAGCGTCTTCGCGCCGTGCGCCTCTGGGTTCGACCTGGGCCGACGGCGGTCGAGGAACTCTCGCAAAATAGAAGCGATGCCCCGCCCGGACCAGCCGGACGGGGCATTGTAGGCGGGGTCAGTCGCTCCGGCGGCCGTTGGGGCGGGACCAGATCAGGCTGTAGCCCTCGCCGTCCTCGTCGTCGAACAGGTTGGCGAAGATCGGGGCGGTGAAGCTCGGATCGTCGAGCTTGAGGCCCAGATAGTCGCGGCCCTCGTTGGAGCGCTTGGACCAGGCGGCGCCGATCTCGACCCGGCCGACATAGACGCGGTGGCTGGGGCTGTTCTCGCCGGAGCGGTTGGTTTCGGGGACGATCCGGACGTTCTTGGCCTGGACCGAGAGGGTGACGATTTCGCCGGTGAATTCGTTCGAACCGGTCTTCTTGAAGGTGCCGATGGTCGCCATGGTAGTTCTCCTTGATCTCTGTTTCCGAGTCCGCACCATTGCGGCCTCGATGGTGATCGAAGGGCCGGAGGCGATCGACGGCGCACCCCGAAGGGGCTCGACAGCAAAGGAGGGGCTTTCTTGTCTCGCGAGGAATGACGGCGCAGCCGGCAGGGGAAGAAAGTTTTGACGTCGCTGTTGCGCCATAGGCGGTCGAGGCTTCAGCCGGCCTTCGGCCAGATCAATCCATCGAAGAGGCCGTTCGGTGCGCTCGGCCTGACAGAGCCGACATCAAGGGGAACGTGGCGATTTTTGAGTCACCTCGGAGGCGGGCCCGTGAATTCGACAGCGATGCGAGCCCCGTCCTGGCCACCAACGGATCTCCTGCTTCGGAGACCAAGCTCCGGCTGCACGCCCCGTCACGCGCTTCGTTGGCCATATCCGTAAGACGTCGCCACCTCGGCAATGTCGCCTCAACAACCCGCCACGACACCCGGTACTCTGCGATGATCGGGTGAGCTTCGACGCCAGTCGGCCCTCACTCCGCGTTCCACGACGAGGATCGCGAGCATACGGAATGCGTGATCTGGCCCCGCCCCAACGGTCGTCGACGTGATGATGTCAGCCCCGCGCTAAGCCCTGTCCGGCTGGTCCGGGCGCGGCCATTCCGGTGAAGCGGACGAACGCCGTGACGCTGACGGCAACCGAGCCGATGACGGCGAAGATCGTCTGCCAGGTGGGTGAAGGCATCGCCATCTGGGCGATTCCGAGCGTGGCGCTGTAGCCGGCGACGGTGGCGGGCGCGACATAGAGGAAGATGATCACGAGCCGAGCCCATGCCCATGGCACAACGGCGAGCGCGAGCTGGCCCAGGCCAAAGGTTACGCCGCCCGCCACTAGACCCACGGCGATGCCTCCAAGCACGCCGGCGCCGGTGTGAAAGGCCCAGATGCCGATCGTCAGACCGGCGAAAAACGGCAACGCAAAGACAGCGAGGGTGAACAGCAGCCAGCAGATAAAGCCGATGCCGACGATGACGATGAGTGGTCCGAAGATGATCATGGCGGTGTACTCCGTGAGATAAAGGTCTGACGGTCGCGCCTTCCACCACCACCACGGCGCGACCGTGAGTATAACCGCAAACAGGCGCCAGCGGGAGCGGAAATCCCGCTGGCCCTGTGCGGTCCAGCTTGCGTGGGGATGCGCCCCTTCATCGCTGGAAGGGGTCGAATTCGTGGATGACGGCGGCGGGATCGCCGTCATATTCGGCGGCCAGCATGACGCCGAAGTTGCCAGCGTCAGCATGAAAGACGACGACGCAGACCATGAGAGTGATGGCGAGGTTCCAGCCGTTAGCGAATGCGAGGGCTTGAGACATTGATCCGGCTCCTGTGCTGAGGCGGGGACCATCCCCGCGCGACAGGCGCCCGATGTGTTCGGCCGAGGGCCGCAATCACCGCGAAGGCGAAGACGCAGCGGCGGCACGCTTCGCGTAAGCCGACCCTTTACGGGTTGATGGCGTCAGGTCCTCGGCCGGACCAAGGATCAGCGCTGATAGACGCGGGGTGGCGCCCGCCGGCAGGAGCCGCCACTCAAAGGCCGTCGCGGACAATGCATGGAACCTCGTTGTCCTCACGGTGCGCTGGCCGATCGGCTAAGGTGTGCTTACGAGTCGACATGATGGTTGAGGCATGCGGCATGGCGGAATTCACGGGACGCGACCTGCACCTGGTGAAGAAGGCGCTCGCCATTGCGGTACTGGCGATCGAGCGGCAGCCGGGGCCGTTTCAATCGGCGTCCGATCAGAGCGATATGAACCCACATTCTCCAAGTAAGTCGCTGATTTCGCTGTCGTAATCGTGATATTTCG